>Ga0307509_10002609_pt1 | contig 28877 bp, 28 predicted proteins | sample 10_EM_MG_FD_202245 | JGI IMG/M metagenome (GOLD analysis project Ga0307509, IMG submission 202245) | Populus trichocarpa ectomycorrhiza microbial communities from riparian zone in the Pacific Northwest, United States - 10_EM | ecosystem: Host-associated > Plants > Roots > Unclassified | place...
GTGAGAATCCTACATATTGATACTGTATATAGTAGAAGATATATAAGCGACTTTCTTGAAACCTAGATCATTAGTTCGCCAGACCAGTGAGGCGTGAGACGTGAGACCCGGGAGGGACCAAAAAAGATGCTGCCGCCCTAGACACCAGGCCACGTCGGAGCAAGTAGCAAATTAGTTGTGATTACACGAGCGGGGATGAGGGGTGGGTCAGGACGCGAAGAAGAGGTCATGAGGAGCTATCGCCGCATCAGGAGAAAGAAGAGATGAGAGAAAGAGTCTGGGGTAGTCCAGACGTAGGGAGGGCGCCAGGTTGCGTCGGGACGCAAGGAATGTTGCCAGGTAGCATCTGGAAGCGTGGGATGTGGCGGGGCGTTGCAACGCAAGTCAGGATGCACAGGACGCATGGGACGCAGGAGATGCGTCGCTTGCATCAGGACGCAACGCCGACGGATCAGACGTAGGGTCCGTTTTTGCTGATGTTGGTCCATAGCGAATCACATTTCAACTTTATCAAGATGCATATACTAAGCCACTTTTGTGACCATATACGCCAGTTTGGCAACATTCCGATGTATTCCACCCTGATTAGAGAGCTCGCTCACAAGACGCAAATCAAAGACGGATGGCACCAATCGAACAAAAATGATGCAGCGCGCCAGATTGTCCACAGCTACGGTCGTCAACATTCCATCAGAATGCGACTGTTGAACCTTGAATCTCTAAAATATCACGACGCCGATCTCTCAGGTGATGTCTTGCCTCATTTAGACAGGACGGCCAGCACCGTGACCGCAGCAGCGCCGGTTGTCCGCAGGAGGGTCCTCATGGGACGTCGGGAAGATGTCGCCAATGTTGTGGATTTTAGCTGGATCTCAGGAGTCTCACTTGAGATTTTATATCGTGAATTGATCCAATATAGCAGACATAACCTGCCCGCAGTGCACTGTCTTTCTGAGGTCCATGTGATGCTTCCATCACTCCGCGTTGAGCTACTCACACAACTTGAAATCCCGGTTCTTGCGTTTCAAGAAGCCGATGTTTACGAGATCAACCGTGCACGATCCACCGGCGATCTACACTTTAGAAACCAGGGCAGTCGCAATGATCGGGTTTGGGTACAAGCGGGTATGGAAGAAATGTATGGTGCGCTGAGGGGTCGTCTGCCGGCAAAGCTAGTTGCCCTCTTAAAAATCAGGGACTACAGATCCGACGATACTGTGCGTCGGGTCGGCAGTGTTCAGATGCTGACCTCAGTCAACTCAGCGCGTCTATCGGATCAACATGGCCTTGTTACACTGCAGATGAGGGAGGACGCATGAGGGTTTACAATAGTAGATATAGGGACAATCCTCGGTCTGGCGCATCTGATCCAGCAGGAGAACCAGCGCTGGCTTATAAATAGCCAGATTGATTTGAGAACATTTAATGAGGTTTAGTAAAGAATCTGGATGAGAGAATCAGGACTAGGCTATGCGGGAGAATCATACATGATCTTCATACTGTATATAGAAGAAATAGAAGCGACTTTAAACTCACATCATGAGTTCGCCACACCAGTGAGGCTGATACGTGATACGTGAAATGTGACATGTGAAAAAAAAAGTGCTGCTGCCCCAGACGCCAGCAGACTGACATCTGAGAAAGCAGCGAATTAATTCAGGCTGAGAGTACTCGAGCGGGGATGAGGGGCGGGATACGTCAGGACGCTGTAACGGGGGCACTCTGTAGGAAGACGGATACTAAGATTGCGACTGTACCGAAGACTCAAAGTAGAAGTAAGGATCAAAATAAAGATAAAGATAATTCAACGTAGAATCAAGTGGTAAAACTTAATATCGTTAAGCCTGAAAGCTTCACTTAATAAGTTCTCTCGAGGATCGTTGGTTATCAGAAAAGGGTGTCTCTCGCTTTAGTTAAGTAGAATAATGTAAAGCCACAGGACACCCGTCAACCATTCTGACCTTTCGCGAGCACCCTGCACAGCTCAGGGCTGTCCAACTCACCCGCCTAGAGTGAGCTAACACTCGGAGGCAGTCGGACTGCTTGGATATTAACTATCTCCACAAATAGGAAGTCCTTCCAGTGATGTCTCTCCAACCACATCTGCATGAGCGAAAACTCTTTCCTATCGGTAGCATATCAGTGGCTGACCGACATGCCCACCGTAGAGATAATATCTATTGGGACTCACTGGCCCAGTAGTTGTTTCGTCTATACAAGCTACGCAGTCCATCAGCAAATCTACTTGGCTATACTAAGCTTCTAAACCTGACTGCATGCTCCCACGATAAGAAATCTCCTGCTGCCTGACTGCATGGGCGCTACCCACAGTTAACCATGCAGGACCCTCCTAAATTGTAACAAGACTCACATCTCTAGAGTCCACTAATAACCCATGGTAATGCTACAGTTCACAGGGTAGCCCGGGACTGGCTTTGGGGTGGTTGTCCTGGAAGCCTTGCAGCCTCCCCGGTCAGCCCCAAGCCCTCTACTGTTAACCATACAACTACCCGGAGGTCCAAGTATGCCCGTAGGTCATTCCCAGGTGTTATCCAGGTGGCGCCCCAAGAGGCCGTCACTCTCACACCCCTTATATATCCTGTGAACAGCTTCTGGTCGGTTGGACAGCCACAACTCATACTGTGTTGTGGGAGCGTTCCTATAGATCTCACTTTACTAGAATGCACACAACTACACAGCCGTACAGTGCTGTCGCGCCGTACCAATGCTGGGGCCGCAGGGGGGTGTTAGGAATATCCCCTGACAGTTACAGGAGGTTCGGACCACTCCTGCTCCGTCAGTAGCCCGTTTCGTACCATACAAAGCAGCCCTTTGAACATCTAAGAGCTCCACTATTGTGGGATAACTTCCCCCTAAGTCCGCAGATGACTTTGTCGGTGAAGGTAGGGAAACTGGGGTACCTCAGTAGGGTAACTGGGTCCCTAAGGTAGGGTAATCATGTTTCCAAGGTAGGGTAACTTCACTCTATTATGCCTTTATTCCCTTGGGGAGTCCGCGCAACAACATATAATGTTACTCCGGAGACCCATGCAATGTTTACTATGTTTCCTTAACTTTACGCGAACATGTCCTCCGAAGGTTACCCTGTCTAACCCGATGTTACCAAGTCACTTTTTAGACACTTGTACCAACTCATGTCTACCGTTAGTATACTAAGTATACTGGTCTATCATCAATCTGGTTACCTCTTGGTATACCATATGAGCTTGAGTTCAGTCCACTGTAGCTACCTATCCATAGGGTCGTTACAGACGCAGAGAAGAAGTGACGCGGAGCGAGCACGATCAGAAGGAAGAGGCGACGAGAGGGAGAATCTGGGGTAGTCTGGACGTGGGGAGAACGCGACATTGCGTCAGGACGTAAAGAACGTTGCGACGTTGCGTCAGCACGTAAGGAACATTGCGACATGGCCTCAGCACGTAAGGAACATTGCGACGTTGCGTCAGGACGCAACGCCGGTGGATCAGACGCAAGATCTGTTTTTGCTGATGTAGTGAACCTCAAGACAAGCAAGCCAGTCTCGTACTATCTGAAGAGATAGTGTCTTCCAATCTCTTGGTGCAAGCAAACGAGGCTCACCTACACAGGAGACGACTGTTGTTGCCTATTGCATCCCTGATCAACAACAGAACCGCCACCGAGCCCCCCACTCAAGAAACACCGCTCCCAAACCATCAAGAAAACATCTTGAACAACCTTCCGGCCCCGAGATCCCCACCCACCCGATGAACAAGTACCCAAACCACCCGACCCCGCCTAAGGACACAAGACGATGCCCCCTAGGACGACTGTTCCTAAGGAGAGTTGTCCCTTGACAGGTACCATACACTAATATCTGTTCTTGTTATAGAGACGACTTAAACTCCGGCAGTCCTGTATCTGCAGGACAGTAATAATGTTGAAAAATCCGCCAGGAGATTATCATACCATGCTTCTATAGCTAGTAAGCCTTATCCACCAAGCGGCTAACCCCAGGTGTGATTCATACCAATATTTGATTGAACCATATTTTAGTTGTTGTTCTGAATATCCCTGCTTATCAATTGTCCCCTCCATCCTTGCCTTGATGTCCTATAACATGCGGTTTCTGCGTAGGATTCGCAAAGAGCTCAATATCCTTATAGCCCCGAACCGCCCCTCGCAGCGAGCCGTAGTTGCCTGGGGCTGATGCAAAATACCTGTTGTTGAGGCCACTCGTTGGTAACCGCAGAATTTACACTTCGAGTTTTGATTCTCAGGCATGGGCCTTTATGCCTACGACCAGCACGGCGAAATGCAAGTGATCCCACACTATTGCCAGGGCTCTAGAGAGAAACCTGAGCCTGGCCAGCGGCGGGCTGTCTGGGGGTATGAAAACCACACGCAACCGGGTGAGTATACCGTCCTAGAACGGAGCATGCTTATCGTTGGTTCTCACTCACCATTTGCAGGTCGTGGATTCTTAGTGGTCAGGATGCAATCGCTCATAGGATCAAGTACCAGAGATCGGCACCAGAAACCTACCTACAACACGATTCGAGGGTCCGACAATCCTCAGGAGCAAGTGGCAATAGAAGCATGCACGGCAGGAAAACTGGATCGTCTCCGATGAGTAAAACCTCGCCAGATCTATAGACAGTAGTGTACAATCCTCCACCAACCTAAACACCCCTAAAAATATGCAAACTCGTGTGAAAAACATAGTCAGGCGCGTCTATGAGATCTCCCAGACATAAAAAAGAAATAAAGGACAACGACGAACCGGAAGAAATAAAAGTACATCGAACGCCCCAGTTCAGGTATTATTAGTACATATTAGTCAGCTGGGCTGGCAGAAGACAAGCAGCGAGAGAGGGTGTTTCTTTAAACAGCGTGACATGGGTAAGAGGTTGTATAACAAAACACGATAGGACAGTGATTCTCTGGGGCCTAATTGGTCGTTCTGCTATTTTAAGAATACGTTCCTAATTAGTATTTTATGGAAGGTTGGTTAATCGGGTACTTATGAGCAGTACCTGCGGACCCGAATTCAGCTACCACTCTGGAGGACGTCTTCCAGGCAAAATTTACACCGCCAGCCCTCCTGCATTCGTTCTGCGTTGATGCAGGATCTATGGAACCATCGCGTTTTGCATTTCTTGGAGAAGTTAGCCTGTGGTCATGAATTTGGGAGGAGACTAGAACCCCTAAATCTAGACAGAGAAGGGAGAGCGAGTGTTGAGTGGTTGGAATGATAGGAAGTACTCACATTTCCATTGCAAAGCACCATTTCAGGCTTATCGAAGGGTTTTCCGCACGTACAAAACCCCGAGTTTAGCTCTGGCGCCTGCAGGCAGTCTATGGTGTCTGTGTCATCCTCAATTTTGGTAGGGGCGGCTTCCGGGGCATCTAATACAAGTGGCCCTGACAGCCCAATTCCCCACTCAACTCGCCCTGCAGAGGACCATTGGTCTTCCCCTTTGATGACCTTCATACAGAAGGCTACACATTCGGTATCTATTATTCCGTATTGAACAAGATTCAGGCAATGTTTCCAAAATTCAACCAGAAGCTGAGAGGTTCTCATATTCTCAGCCTGCTGGCGAGCAAAGCGAATCAAGACCTGTGGGATGTGTGAATATCCTATCGGTCTACGCAAGATTAGCTATGGGGGCAAAAACCGAGAAGCGAATTATAACTTACCGTTCTAAAAACAGATGGCTGTCCCAAAGCTGCATAAAGGTCATTTCATTCCGAGCCACATCAGTAAAGTCTTCGATGATCTACAAAAAGTTGAACATCAGTATTTATATTGAAACCTACAAAATCTCTACTTACTTCTTTATGTTCCATCTGCAGCCAGCCTTCGTCGACATCATCGTCACTCTCACTCAGATCCTCACCCGGATGTACAAATCTTTTCGATCTACTCCTTATAAACACCAGCCCTTGCAGCCCGTTGATGGGTACGGGCACGCGATATTTCCGCCTCTTGTTTACAGGCAAATCCCCAACATCACTCAAATTGATTCTCTTCCTAGAAAAGGGGACAAGGGCCCCTCCAGTCGCCATATCCTTCCGATGGTGTAGGGACATGCCCCTCCTGTCGTTCAACCAACTCCAGTCGCCATGAAGTATTCTATCGACATCAAGTGTTTCTGGAGGCTTAACCCAGCGAAAAGTCCTGTGATCCGGAACATGGTCACTCGCTCTTCCAACAACAGCATCTTTGGCTAGGTCTACAAAGACCTCCACATAATTTTCATGCCTCTCGCTACCCCTGAGACCACTGTTTGCTTTTCTTGACCTTACTTTGAACTGAAATAAATCGTGGGAGGTAATGAGGTGGAAATGTAAACTAGTTAGATTTGTGAGTTCTCTCCCATCGCAAAAAGGGCATGTATATCTGGGGACTGTGAACGGGTGCTGGTGTTTGATAGTTGGTTGCCCAATATATCCATGAAAGCGTTCATCATCTACGGGGGCGTGGAAAATGTAACGGGTTACTGTAGAGTCTACAGGCGAGAAATCACGCCCTCCCTCTGACACCGGAGTTGGCAATCTTGGGGGCATGAGCTGGTAAGCTTCTCCGCTGCGTGTGATGGTTCCTTGTTTATCCCATTTGCAGTCCAGTTCAAGGTCGATATCTGACCACTTGCTAGTTTCACCTAGAACTCGGAATTCGAGTTCATGGTAAGCCGTTGCGGGAGCCATAGGGAGAGAATGGAAAACTCCGACGAGCTGGACAACGGTTGGGTCCTCCCATTTCAGCGAGTTATCTGAGGCCAAGGGGGGCCAGTGTTGGTTGGTACTGATTGGTTGCAAAGCGAACTCCGCTGTATAACTCTCTGCGAGGCCAAAACTTTGGATTGGTCCCCGATTGGTAAATACAAAGAGCTCACCGGCCCTGACATAAAATGGATCCGGCATTTCGATAGTCGCAAATTCTTCAGAAAGATAAGCGATAGTGCAAAACTGCCTCTTCCGAACAAGTGGATTCATGCGTGATTCCTGTTTGGCCCTAGATCTAGTTCGCCGTACATTGGAGGGTTGTGCGGCCCTGAACGGATCAGGCTTCTCATAGATCGTGAGTTCACACCGGCAACGGATGTTTCGTTTATCGAAGGGACGACGGCGGCTGCCGATGTAAGAATTTAGACTGCCATCATCTAACACAAGAGGAATTAATTCCAACACAGTACTATTTTCTCTTTAAATCCTGACAAGCTTACCTGAACTTGGAGGATGAGTTCGGGGCTCAGATAGCCGCCTGCGCCTCAAAGACCTCCCCTCGATTTTCAAAACAGGTTCCAGCCTTCCACCAATGGGAATAGGAGGCCTTAGTCTGTTAATAATTTGGCTCAACGACTCCGTACGACGCGTGGGGAATCTTGCACTCGTTGAGGACCATCGAGCACTAGGAATCGAAGCTTCAGAAACAGATGACACCTCACTGTCTTCTTCCGTCCCCTCTGACTCGCATCGTTGTAAACCCGTTTCTTCTTCTGTCCTATCTGGCCCGCATTGCCGTAAAGCCGTTTCTTCTTCCCTCCTCCTCCTCCTCTCTGACTCGCGTAAAACCGTTTCAATGTTGCGTTTGAGGAAGATGGGTGGTCGGAAACGCGCTATGAAGACATATAAGGATGTGTTGCCCGTAAACTTAGTTCGCAGGCTCTCGCCTGCGGCCATTGCAGCGTAGGTAAGGCAGCGAGCGCCGCGAAGCGAAGCAATCCGCTTGAGATGGCAGTAATTCCTGCAATGAATTTAGTGTAAGCAGGCGCAGTGTATCTCCAGACAAAGGATGATCACGGTAAATGCCGCGGGCAACCTTACGGGGGAAGAAAGGGGCTTGTTTACTTACGCGACTAGGCTGCTACGAGCGCAGAGAGGTGGTTTTTGGTCAAGAAAAGACTGTCCGAATTGTTAACATAAAGAAGGCAAGATGTATACGTCGGTATGGTGCAGTTCTAAAAAAAAAAAAAAAAGAAAGGAAAGAAAGGAAGGAAGAAAAAGATGGAGGGGAAAGACGGTGTGGGGTGAGGGTCGCCGTTGAGCCTGTGATCTGGGTCCGTACGGTGCTTGTAGTTCAAGGTAAGGGTTAAGGTTTTCGTAGGGCTGGCAGGCGAAAGCTCAACGGTTGCGGCCTACGGCAAATTAACCCACATCACACGCTCGTGCCAATAGGCGCACACCAACCCTCATTCAACTGCATTGACATTCAAGTACGATACTATGATACAACATATTATCTGCTCACTAGCCCTTTTGACGGTCTTCCAAATCTTTTGATCCTCAGGGAACCAGAAGGCCCTCACATCGGTGTCCGATCATGGAGCCCATATTTTAGCTGCTGTTTGAAGCATCAATGTTACCAGAGGCACTACACTTTAAATACATACTTGTACTAGCGCGACGATGCGCAATCAATGAAGAGCCGGTTTACTCAAAACCACCTTACCACAATCGCTACAACCATTTCCTCAGCCTCCTACGACTGACCAGCGCATTAACCCCTAGTGCATTTTTTGGCTGGTCGAGGACGACTGACAGGGACTGCCCTTCAGAAGGCCTACGGTACACAAGATTAGCCAACAACCACAAAGGCAGATGATAAATTTTGCCTTCAAAAAGCAACCAAGTGAAAGGGAATCACAGAGAATTCAGGAAATAAGATTGCCTATTTTTCTCACTCTGCCAAGTGCTAGCAGTATGTGAATCCAGCCAGTATCGTTGCCATGTAGAAATTACATACAAATTGGCTCTCTTGGCAGTGTTTTTGGGCACCTCTCCTCGAGCTCTGGCACTCAGAATTCCTAGTATGCTTTCTGTAACCTAGTGTCAAATTATGTGAATCTTCATGCAAAGCTGTACTATCTGGAAAATCCCCAGATTTTCCCAATGCCACAGTGGTCAGTAGGCACCTTTTGGAAATGAGCATTTTTATGGAAACCCCGGGAGTGGTCATTTCTTTCGTCACCAGGGCCGCACTACTGTACTAGTACACGTGCAAAGCGATAAGATGGGTAGGCCCACTCTAGCTAGAGGTTCCTACCGGTGGTTTTGTCAAGAGTCACAGAGTTGGAGAATAAAGCTCCATACTAGGCAAGGGAATTGCTATCGTACTCAATCAGAGCTTTGTGGACACTAGATTTGTACATTCCGGGCAGATCAGCGCGCAGGAGAGTTCCGATTGCTACGCCAGGTCAGAGCAGAGGTGCTGTAGGGCAGTTTGGTCTTTGCTCAACACAACAACAAACATCCATTTCTTTAGAACTCATAATATTGTTATATAATGAAATGGAATAAAAATAATGAAAACCAAAGCAACCCAAAATAAAATAGTGAAAGGGTGGCCCCTTGTAATCCGCTGCACCCTTAAGATAAAAATACAAGAATATGGAGGCAGAACTACTGTAGATGGGTATGTGCCCAGATAGAGGCAAGTGAGGAGGATGCTAACTTATATATGGGACTCAGAACACAAGCTTAATGTTTAGAAGAAACATTATAATACCCCAGTAGGTCAGTTGTTGAATAGCCAACAACTCTCTCGGTCCATGTAGAGTAAAGGCACGTCTCTAAAGTCCAACCCTATACTTACACCCCAGTGCGATCCAATCCGCCCAATGCGAGTGTATCTCTCGTGGCTCCCATGATCGATTAATCCGAAATCCGAGTGCTGCTCCCAGATGCACATCACTCTGCGCAAGCAAAGGACTCGTGTCACCTCAAAATCCGGGTAACCGCACCGAATCCATAATATGTGTAACCTAGCTCATTCCACAAAACGCACCCCACAATCCCCCAACGACTCCAACAACATGTCTTCCTACCCAAAACCCAAACGCCCATCGACCATCGACGCCGCCATACGCTCAGGCGCCGGTCTCCCAGATAGTAAGCGCCCTAAATTCGACCTCCGAAACCCGAACGAACTAGCCCCCGACACCCGAGACGAGGAAGACGTCTTCCTAGAAATCGACGAAGGTGCCATCGGCAAGCGCAAATCGAATCGTAACAAGGTCGACATCGAAGGCTACGAGAGCGATTCATCAGAGGAAGGCTTCGATGCGACGCACAAGGCATGGCGGAAAGCCGACCAGAAAACAGACACGATGCAAGACGAAGGTGACGACATGTTCGCGGATCTTAAGAGCGATGAGGAAGACGGCGATGACAAGGAGAGTGGTCCGGGGAAAGGCCGGAAGAAGGATGTTAAATTTCTGGATCCAGAGAAAATTAAGGGGGAAGATTTCGCGAGTAAGAGGGAGTTTGTTGACATTATCGATGAGGATAAAGGTCGGGGCGATGACAGTGATGAGCAGAACGAGCAGGAGATCGATCCCGAGGTCGGAGCTGGCGGAAAGAAAAAGGGCGCTCCCAAAATTGACGCTTTCAACATGCAGAACGAAATGGACGAAGGACGATTCGACGAAGCGGGGAACTTTATTCGAAAGGCTGCAGAGAGGGACGCGGTGCATGATAGCTGGCTGGAAGGCGTGAGTAGGAAGGATATGCGGAGGGCGAAGGAAGCAATGGAAAAACGCGAGGCCGAGAAACGAGAGAAGATGAAGGAAGACGATGCAGTACCTACAAGCCAGGTCCTCGCAGACTTAATTCCCTGTTTGGAAAAGGGCGAGACGATCCTCGAAGCACTTGCGCGCCTCGGTACAACGGACAAAAAGAGGAAGAAGCAAACCAACAAGAACTCCTGGCGTCAGAAGAAGAAGGCCGCCGCGAACTCGGAAGAAATGGACGTCGACAAAGGAAAAGCTCCCGTCAACCCAATCGAAGCCCGCCGGAAAGAAACCGTTGAACAGATCACTGGTGCAGCCGATCGTCTATTAACACGCGGACAACCAGAGATCTACGATGAGTCTCGCGAGTCGCTAATTCGACAATACCGTCGTGAAGCTGGAGAAGACTGGGTCGAGCCGAGAGTACCGGTTACAGAGGACACTGCGGAGAAGAAATGGGAGTTTAGATGGACAGACGGACGGGATGGTGGAGGCACCCATGGGCCCTACGATAAGTCTGCTATGGCTGGTTGGAATCAGCATGGCTTCTTTGATCAAGGGGCGGAGTTTAGGGAGGTTGGCGGGAGCTGGACACTTGTTGCCGATTTTGATTAACAAGATCTCCACCAGTTTTTAGGCTGGTATCGGGGAGTTACTAGTAATTCTTTGTATCGACACCCTCTTGGATTGATGGGTTGGCATCTGCTTGGAAATTAGTTTTGCATTGTTCAACCCTAACTTAGCATCAAGCATGGAATATAGAGATAGAACCCTCCCAAGATGACAAAAATATTTAGAGGTCAGCTAGCTCGCCGAACTCTCCCAGGCCAATACCGGCTCCTTCATCAACGCATACCCATCTTCCAGTCGCATCCATACTCAGTATGGGTGAACTTAATGAACCCCAAAAGATACCACAGGGGCATCTCACTGAAGATGGCTATATCACACGACTACAGTATGATACTTGTACTGTCATCAGCTCTTCTGATGCGTGGGCCCTACCATTTCACTTCAATTCATGCCAAGGCTCCAGTCACTAATCCCCATGTAATATATCATCAGGCCAAAGTGCCAGGAACCCAGCATTAAAGTACTTGTATCGTTGGCCCGACCCCAAATCCGGGCTAGTCCATCCCGTGGAAAACACCCCAACGAATTCAACCCTGCTCTTCCAAGAGCCGAGGCGGGTACGGGCCAATATTCAGCGTTGTCGGATCGATCAACAAGGATAAAGCCAGAAGACGTCAGAGTTAAATCCAGTATAAGCACAGCAACAGGGCGACAGGAGAGCAAAGCGAATAAAGCAATAGTGCTCAGGGTAGGCTAGCCTGCACAGGGAATCGGAGATCAAATACCCGAGTGACAAGAGATGATAGATTATTAGCATCGATCATCTTTGGCTCCATACTAGAGTCCATAGTCTAGTCATTTTCCACCCATAACGCCTACGAAATTAATTTTATGGTAAACACGGCCTCCCGGCACTTCTCTGCTATACAGTAGTAGAATAGCGAATAGCTTTCACTCACAAAGTCAGCAAAGAAGGGAGTCATTCTAAGCCGCTTCTGGCCCAGTAATATCATTAAAAACGAAAACACCCAGTTCTAACCCTACAAGACTCTAGCACAAACTTTGAAGGACTATTTCCCCATGTAATACTTTCACCCCTTCTCCTACTCCCCAGTGATACCATCCTTAGCGAACGTCGCCGCAACAATCAGGGGAAAAGCGATCGTAGCCTCAGCATAAACCTACCCATATCAGCCTCCGACCACTCAGTCAAGGACTACAGGGGCTTACCTTAACACTCTCCCCATCAACCCTTATCTTCCCCCAACTAACCGCCTCATCTGGCCTCGCTCCCGCATCGGATCCATCAAACTCGCTCGCCGTATTCACAAAGACGGCCCACTCGGCTCCGTTCCTCATTAAACAAGCATTCGCGATGTGGTGTTTTACAATACCGCCCCCAAGAATGATAGCGCCGACCTTCTCAGCTTGCATGCTCATCGAATTAACCTTCCTAATATCCCCCACAATATCGCACACCAGCTGTTTCGGCGAAGACCTGTATGTGTGAAAGAATAGCATGTCACCGATACTGCCGTCCGTAAGTGCAGGGCAAAATACCGGAATGTCGTTTTTGTAAGCCCAATAGTAAACTGACTCTGGGTGGTTGATTTCCTTCCCTAGTCTATGAATGATTTTACTGGGTGTCCAAATTAGCTCACCATTCGAGGCATCCTGCTCTTCGAGCATTTTATCAAAAATCGGAATAATCCAATCTTCAAAAAGACAGTAATTGTTGTTCGGAACCAGAAGGTTGCCAATCCTATTGAGGCCCTTTGCACGTAAGTCCTTTCCTGGCAGGTTGAACGAGGCGAGATATGTTGGTGCGAGGCACTTGATGAAGTCCTCTTCCACGCCACCGGCCGTAGTAACAATTGCTGAGACATGTTTGTGCTCGACGAGGTAGCGGATGGTGGACCTAAGGCCGGAGGAAATCAAGTTCGAAGTGTAACCCAAAAAAATGGTTGCTCGGCGGCCTTCCGGGGAGACATAAGTGCGCATACTATCAACTACTTCTACCGCTCGAGCAAGTTCGCTACCCTGAAAGCCTATGTTTGCCATGCTATCTATCAAGGAGGAGATCGTGATCGGGGTATGATGCAAGGCGTTGAATTCTGGCCCCGAGACAACACGCGAGTTCCAGGTCGAAGGTATTGGGTCCGAAGGTTTGAGGACAGCATCGTTGGCGAGGGTTGGTCTGTCGTCCGTGGTGGTAGCATATGCTGGATTTGTAGGTGAAGGTGGAGAAGAAGCCCTGGGGGGGGAAGGGATAGGTGGAAATGGAGTGAAAGTTTCCGCAGAAGCACCTCCCGTTAAAGGGGCTGGTGTGGACATGCTGAAGAAGAGGTGGTTATGGGTGGGAGCGATTCGCAAGGATTGTTTGAGCATATGCGGCCCCAAGGCCTCTGTCCCACCATCCCTCCTGTTACCTCCGGTACCGGTACTGCATGTCTCTTCCTTATCGATAAGAAAGCCCTAACCCTGGACCTTGGATCTGACCCGATGTCTTCCTGGCAACCATACTCGAATACAGTACGGTACAATACAGTACCGTACACCGTTCACTTATGGCCCCAATTCTGCAATCTCCTGCCCATTCGGCACTCTGGCTGCAGAGATCAACTTCTCACTTATGTGCCATCAACTCATTGCTTCTAATTAGTATCGGTCAGCCTAAACACTCGGACTTGTGGAGCGCCTTTTTATGCGTGACATGTCATTGGGAATGAGCACCCGAATACATCCACCAGCGGATGGACCAACCCAATCCATCAATAGTGGAAACCATTCGTGCCACCAGAAATCACTCGCGGTTGGTTGGCCGGTTTTTTTGCCAAAAGGAATGTGCGTCCGCCTTTCGCATAAGATGATAACGCTTGGGCGTGCACACGACCTTTGTTCCAATCGCTGCTGACCTTGAAGTCCCGGGAAAAACCACGCACACCGACCCCCACTTTGGGCTTTCTCCTCATACTCCACAAATGGATTGTGACAATAAACTGTCACTTATCATCCATTGATTCTCTTCGATTGGAGCATCATGTGATGCAATGGTTCTGGTTTCAACTAGAGCTAGCCTGCCACTCATTCTCGCTGATCAAACAGAAAAGCAAACCTAAACCGCCCCAAAACTGTTATGGTACAGAAGAATATTTACAAACACCCACCGAACAAAGAAGCGGAATGGCTAGATGAAATACAGCTGAATGAGGATAAGAAAGAAAGAGAAATTAAATCCATCAGTCGCCTTCATATCTTGGTGGCTCCATAATATCATCCATCCATCGTTATCATCACCAAAACGCTGCCCAACCTCTAAACGCCGTAAATCCATAAAAAAAGACCAACTCCGACCCGAAGAAACCAAATGAAATACCGTACTTAGTCTGACCAACTACCAAGCCATATTAAACCCCTCAAGCCCCCTCACGCAAAATTCGAGTAGAGGGCCTCCGTGCTCCATCATCCAACTGTTGTAGCGACCGCGGCCATCCCAAGGCCAGTCCACACGCAGGTATACGTCGTCGTCCTCCGTTTCGTCATTTTCTCGTCGTGATGATTGGAAGCCATGGTGATGGTGGGTATACATGTCTTCTCCATCATCGGAATCGGAATCGCGGTATGCATGTCTTGAAACGTCTATCAGATAATTAATAAAGTAAATCAATGGCGAATATATATGTGGGGGGGTGAATCTTACTGGCTGGGATGAACGGGCGCTGTCGCCTCCGCTTGGTGTGAAGACCACTGCTCTTCCCTAACATCCACAAATTGGCATCCCTTTCGATTTCGGGCTTGAGCAAGGCTTTCTTCTTCTTAGAAAAGCCGCTAAAACCTAGGGGACATGGAGGGACTAAATCATGTTTATAGAGTCGGGGTGAGCGAGGTGACTTTGGGGTCTTTGTGATGGAAAAGTTGTAGCGGAGAGTGGCTGCACTGCTGGGTGTTTTTGGTGTAGAAATGACTAGGAAATGTTAGATGGGAATAGTTAATGAGCATAGGCATAAGGCATACCTTCTACCTCTTCGGGTTGGGAAGAGAGAACGAGAGACTTAACTCGCTTTGGCCTTTTGGCCTCGTCGTCGGAGGGCTTGGGGTCAGTCTTGATGGGCGTGGACGATTCCTCATTATCTTCATTGTCTGCCTCGTCATCTACATAGGTTGTTAATCTGTTTAGTTCTCATAACTCGGAATAGTAAGAGGGCGATGCGAACCTTTCTCCTGTCTCTCTTCATCTCTCTTCTCATCCGGAGTGTCCCTCGAACCAAGTGCTTCATTGCCATCCTCACACATGGCCACATCTTCTTCCTCAGTGGGCTCAGTGGTCTCGGTGGGAGCTTCATCATCTGTGCTCATGTCTGTATCTTCCCCGCTGCTTCCGGTACTCTCGGCGTCGGCGTCCGCATCCTCTTCCATCTTATCTACATGAGCAGCTGCTTCCTCTCCCTCCTCTTGCTTCCGTTTATCGTCATCTTTCTCGGTATCCGAGGGATTGGAATCTTCATGCTCATGCTTTGGCCTTGGTTGAGAAACCTTCTCTTCGAGGTCCTCTGGCTCCTTCTCCTCCTCCTCCTCCTCCCCCTTCTCCTCATCCTCGATCTTTTTTACGCTAGATCTTGGACTTCTTCGTCTAGGCTTCTCCTCTCTGTCCTCCCTTTCTGAATCAGACGAATCATCCACCTCTTCTCTCTTCCTTTGTGGACTGGAGGGCCTTGAATTTCGCTTCTTGGGCGACTCGGGTTCTTTTCCTTCCTCATCCTCGTCCTCCTCGAGAGTTGGTGGCAAGACAATCTTAACTTTCTTCTTGGTAGGGCTTTTCTTTGGTACAGTGATTTTCTCCTCTTCCGCCTGTTTTGTCTTAGCACTAAGACAAACCATCCCACCTTCCCCAAGCCTTTCTTTAATTCGGTCGTTCACAAGTTTGTCCTTGGTTGATAGGGTTTCGGACGCCTCCTTCTTGTCTTCCTCTTTCTCCTCAGCCTCCTCGTCCTTCATTAAATCCTTCTCTTCCTCCGGGTCGACCTTAATATCCTTCACTGATTCCTTCTCTTCCTCTTTTCTTTCTTCCGGCTTGGGCTCAGGCTCTTGGGTCAATTCCTCGTCTACATCCCCACTCTTCTTGCTGGGCCCCTCCTCATGCACTTTTGTCCCAGTAATCTCTTCGGCGGGAGATTCAGGGTCAGAAGCTGGCTGAGAAGGACCGCCAGAGATAGTAGTGGTGGTACAATCCGTTGGCTCCTCAACGCCCATCTCCAGATCTGGGATATCTACGCAGAAGCCTATCATACATCAATCAGAGGAGGAACTCGAGTGAGAGCCCGTGAGTCCAATACTTACTTGAGAAGGAAGCAGGGCTGCGTGACGTAAAGCGCTTGATGCCATCTGAGAGACCTTCGGAAAAGTAATATACATTGTCGGAATCCATACGCTCCGTCAGGCGCTCCAGTTTCTGTTTTTGTGAAAGGATGGCTCTACGTCGTGATAATCTGGCAATTATAGCGTTCTTGAGTGGACTGCGAGGCTTGATCTTCCTCTGTAGTTCTGGCGCTGGCACTGGTAATGGCTTGCGTGAAGGTAAGAGGTGGAGGCATTCCCGGTTGTCTAGGATTCGGACTTTACTGCTTAGGCCTTGCTCAACCTGCTCTTCGTCCAGGGTACGTTTAGCGGGGCTCGTCGAGGAGGGCTGGTATCTTGAAGCTCGGGGAATGGATCGACTGGCACCGGTGGGGGTCTTCACTCGCGGAGTGAAGAGGCCATCTGTTCGCAGTCGTTTGGAGGGAGCATGTGGGACCTCCGGGTTGGACTTTCGTTTGAGGGGTGATGGCATCTTTTTTATTGAAAGTGTGTGAGAATGTTTGAGTGCGAGTGAATACGTATAATGAATTGAAAGGATAGGTACAGGCTAGAGAGTGGTAGGTACAGGTGATAAGTATGAAGTATGAGAATGAGTAGGAAACAGAGCCTCGTCTGTCTGTCTCGCGGGGATGAATATGCAATGTGATATGGAGCGTTGCAGAAGAGGGGGAGTGGAGGGGGGAGAGGGCACGCACGGGTATTTGAGCTGTCTCCGGGGAGCTACACTGCTGTCCTGTTCCACTCAAAGGACAGGGAAAAGACCCGGAACTCTCAATCGAGAGATTACCGAACCAGCTGCGACCACACGGGACAATAGGAAAGTGGTAAATTGTATTCAAATGGATAAGCGGCAATTGAGCCAGAAGGAAGCCAGGTTCTACAAGTACAAGGAGTGGAACAGAGGGTCACTATCTGATGTGGGTGGCGTTACTTGACCTGGGATAATCAAGTAGTACGAGAATAGGGTAAGTTGCCATGGGTGTAAGCAATAAGTAAGGGAGCTTTACAGCAAGCTCAAGTGCAGTTCTCAAGATTCCCATGTAACAATACTTGTAGTAACATGAAGAGGGTATGATACCTTTACAAGTATAGAATTAAACGGTAATGACGATGACGATTGAGATGAAACCAGAGTTACAGTTTTCTTCGATATTTCCTCACACTCCCCGCATCCCAATTGCTCTTTTAATCGGAGTATCCGGAGCAGGTCAAAAAGTGTTGAGGGATTCCTGAAGGCGGGGGGGGGGGGGACGGCGGGACAAGCGTCAGGTTTAGCGGTAAGTTAGGATATTTCCTTCCAAACCCGACCCACGCCTCGACGTGTCACTGGGTCAAGGGAGTAACCCCCACCGAAACAAGTGACGTGGAGACTTGCCAGTTGTTGCTCCTTCCGCTCGGATTTCAAGAATCGATGGGGTGCAGACTGCAGCTGCCAGCACATGAGTTTTCCTCCAGAAATGGAAGAGATGCCCTTGGCGTCTCAATACCTTTTTTCATTCGTAGAAACTTAGTCAGCAACAGACACCCTCCCAAGTACCACCAGTAGAAACACTTGGGGACCCCGCTTGTCCTCTCTTTCTGTGCTTCAGGGAAACAGGTTGTGATAGGATTTACACAATATCCCTAGAAGCGTATTCGAAAACAGTTATCCAAGCGACTCTTGCTGTTCCCTTATTGCTAATAGCTATTGTTCTTGAGGAGGTACAAGGAGGGGGATGTGGGAGCTTTACGAAAGTGGCTGTCCCGTCCCTGTGGCGAGTGTTTGATTACTAAGCTCTAGAGTCGTTGGGTTTGATTCACCGGCGTGCTGCGCTGTACCATACTGTGCCTCGCCCGTCGCGTCCTCACGTTTTGTTTCGTTTGAACCCATCCTTAAACCAACCTTTGTGCTCGTAGCTGTTCTTCCAACACAAACATGGCTACGCAGTACAATCTTGAGCCGCAAACAGAGTAACAATCTCTTCCCCTCCCCCTCCTTTCTTTTTCCTAGGGTTGTACCCCACAAAGGCTGTGCAAAATACTAATTCCGATTCGTCCAGCGCAAAAGTCATCCTAAAAACAACCCACGGCGATCTCTCCCTAGAACTCTGGTCAAAGCAGACCCCGCTGGCCACCCGCAATTTCTTGCAATTGTGTCTGGACGGGTACTACAACGATACAATTTTCCATCGTCTCGTCCCCGGTTTCATTCTACAGGGCGGTGACCCCACCTCCTCGGGCCATGGCGGCGAGGCGATCTACCCCGGTGGTCTATTCGCGGACGAGTTCCACCCCCGCCTCAAGTTCAACCGGAGGGGACTGGTTGGGATGGCAAATTCTGGGAGGAAAAATGATAATGGGAGTCAGTTTTTCTTCACACTGGGAGAGTGCCGTGAGTTGACGGGTAGGAACACCATGTTTGGGAAGGTGGTTGGTGAGACCTTGTATAACCTTGTTAGGATTGGGGAGATGGAGGTTGTGGAGGGGAGCGAGAAGCCGGTTTACAATGTTAAGATCACCTCGGCAGAGGTTTTGGTCAATCCTTTTGAGGAGATGGTCGCTAAGGTTAAAGAGGAGAAGAGGCCCGAGGAAGAGCCCAAAAAGAAGAGTAGCGGAAAGAAAAAAAAGGCCAAGGCATTGCTGAGTTTTGGTGGGGATGAGGAAGGGGAGGAAGGGCCGGCAGTTGCCAGGAAGCCAAAGTTTAACACCAAGCTAGTAGTTGCGGCCCCATATGCGGGTGAGGATGATATGGTGGTTCAGCAGGAAAAAATCGCGTCGAAGCTATCAGAAACAAGCGATAAACAACCCATAACAACAGTAGGAACAAACACTAAAGCTACTTACAAAAACGAAGAAACACCAGACCCGACACCCTCCCCATCACCCCCACCACAAACAATCCAAAGGGCTCCCTCACCAAAACTAACAAAGCTACAAAAAACTAATGCCGAGATCGCAGCTGTCAAAGAAAGCCTAAAACGCCGAACCAGCCCTCCCCCAGCAGAACCAAAAGCAAAGAGGAGTCTTCTAAGCATCCAAAAGTCACTCTTACCATCAACATCCGTTCAGGGCCGAAAACGTAAACGTGGAAAAGCCACAACAGACGATGATGACGGCTACGCCGCTCTCCAACGCTTCAAATCAAAGCTAAACTCCGCCCCTTCCCCCACTACCACTACTACCGGCACTACCGCAACCGCAGAAGCAAAAGCGTCCACGAGCGACAAGCCCACCGAGGTACTTGACCATGATGACGAATCTAACCTCTGTGACCTCCACTTCATACCTAACTGTCTTTCCTGCAACGCACATGTCGAAGAGGAGAACGATGTTGACGGTGGTGCGGCGGGGCTGTGGACTCATGCGCTAAGCTTTGAAAAGGATCGACTAGGCAAGGACCTAACTTGGAAGAAGAGGAATGAGGAGATGGTGGTTATTGATCCGAGAGAGAAAGGGAAGGAAATTCTGAGTAAGGGGGGGGGCAAAGGCAAGGGAAGCGAGTGGGGAAGGAGGAGGGACGAGGAGGGGCGGGGTGCGAGTAGTAGAAGTGGCAGTGGAGGGAGAGGCGGGGGTTGGGTTGACCGTGGGGGGCCGAGCGGGAGTGCAAGTGTGCGGAGGTAGCGGTCATGTATTATCACTCGATTGTAATGTTCACTAGAGTTTCTTCTGTTTTAGACAAAATTGGATCAATAATTCGTAGGCTATTTCTAGGAGCTCTAGTTTGGTATCTATTCACGAACCAAGTACCAACTCTACTCATTACTGATATGTCACTGCCACTCACAGTTGACCCCTCCCCAGTGCCCACAGCCACCCGAGAAAGACAGTGCCCTATCAGCCAGCTCAGATCGCCAATGAGTTGTCCTCTCTCTTTACATCTACCAAACCCCACGATCTTACAAAACATCCATCTGATCAATTGGTCAGTGAGGCATGTATTCCCCTGTCCAGTCCACGATTAACTTGATAATATGATATCTATAAATAACCATCAGCCGCGACGTGTCCGATGGGATGTTCCGTACTGTACTTGTGTATCATTCATGCGCCGCCTGGATATAATATATAAATACTAGTCCTGGAGTTTATGGAAGCGTGTTTCGGGGGTAGGAGTTTTGTTACGCTCGGTATCTTCGGGTTTTGCTGTTTTTTTTTTCCCCTACGAACCCATGTTGGCTGATGGATACGGTAAGTTAGTTTCGGAACGTGTCGGATGGTATAGATTTGCTACAGCGCTCCTTGGGAAGGGCAAGGGGGGGGGGGTAAATTACTTGGTAAGTTATCCGGTTAGCTAGGGGGGTCAATTGGTGATGTGGTTGGGGGGTTCACAGCACCAGGCGGTGGTGGCAGGTGGTAAGCCAGTGGAAGTGTGAGGGCTGAGTATGTATTTGGGATCCCTATTCTCGTCGTGAACATTGCGGAAGTGAAATATGCCTTTATATATATATATATATATTTTATCACTGTTTAAGCACTGTTCTTGGTATGGCTGAGTTGGTATGAGTTGGAGGAGTTTGTATTGGTATATGTTTCGAGCTAGGGAAGAATTGAGGCAACTTTGAGCTTTATATAATATTATATGGTTACCTGAAGGGTTTCTTGGAACATATGGTGTTTGTTCTCCTTTCTTGGGCGAGGGGAGTTCTTGGTAGTTTTGTTCTCCCTGTTTCAGGAGTATATTCGCGGATGGAGATTTTGGTGAGGAGGATAACTGTTTGACCCCCCCCCCTGCTGTCTTCCTATCAAGAGCAATGGAGAAGGAAGGAAGGAAGGAAGGAAGGAAGGAATGCCCAAACTTTTCCCGCACCGAAAATTAAGGTGCATGAGATTTAAACCCCTCGCTCATAGAAAAAAAGCCTTTCACAGGATGGGCTCTATAGAAGTCCCAGTTACCGGTACGTCCGCCCGTTAGATGTCATACATAACCCCAAATTTTCAATGGCTTACTGTAGTCGTCGGGGAGACCGCCAATTCTCGGGCACTTCTGTTACAACTACTATAATGTACCGTGTTTACACTTTTATGACTTTCCCGAGACTCGTGCCTTTCCCTTTTTCGCCCCTCCCCCTTGCCTCGAACTGGGGGTTCCCCAAGATATGATTTTCCCTATTTAGAGCATTTATCCGAAGATTTACAAAGTAGTTCACTGCAAGGGACTAACTAAAAAGCCAACCTACTAGAGAGAGATCTTTGATGGTGGGGATTTGAGTAAAGAAATTGGCTCGAAAAAAAAACCCCCCAAACAGCTAATAGAGCATCACTGAAGATCACTCGAGTCCTATACCTCTGATTTGTATCTACTCTAATGAAAATGAAAAAAAATCTACTCTTATAATGTCATTACAGTAGACCTTCCCTGCAAATGGATATCCCCAAAAGTGAGGAATATGGTGTGCATAATACGAGTACAGTACAGTAGATATCATACCGACACTCCACGTGTGATCTTCACTAAGGGAGATTTTGGCCCGTGAAATTACACCCTGGCAAGGGGAGACGACTTGTCTCTATCACCCATTGTTTTTGCCCAGCAATTGTGTTTCAGCGCGCACACACTTGGCAAGTTGGTCGCTCTCACTCACTTCCTGTCCTGCTACATGACGTCACTGGAATCTCTATCTCACTCCGTAGCGCTGGTATGTACCGTATCCCGTCTCGAAATCAACGGCTTCTCGCCTACCTCGCAGAAGTAACTACTGTATTTGTACCGTGTAGTATTCGTCCGTCATAGTTGGCCGCAAGATTTACGCCGCTCCACCATCACCATCAGGTCCGGCAATTGTGGACCTTACTGCTCCTAGCTTTTTTCGCTTCTACTTCCACGGGCTTTCGTGATCTGCGGTCCACTCAGGCGTATTCCTCCATATAACATACCGTAGTACCGAGACCTCAAGCTGTACTCGAGTGCTCTATAGCGTGTATCGGACTGGCGATCACAGGAGATATATGGGTGCGGTAGCTGAGCTATGGATGTTTGAGCAAGTTTGATAGCGTAAATGATAACACCGAGGGCCTATTTCTCCGAGAAGGAGTAGTATGAACGTGCTAATAGAGTGTTGTGTACTTGTGGTCAGAACTATCCTCCTGAGCACCAGAGAGGGGCCGCGGGGTGCGTTTGCACGGTTTTTGTGGTAATCTTTGTGACGTATTTAAATATTCTAGTATCAGAAGGGCTGTTTGGTTGTGATATAAGCACTGTGCACTACACGGTACAGCGCTCGATGTTCTCATTGGGAATGGAAGGGGGGAAAAAGCTTTAATCATAGAGTGATGACCAGTGATCTCACATCACGGACTATAGAACCAAGCGATGGGAGACCGTGGCCCCTAGGAAGATTCTGCGAGATTTAGTTATTATACATATCGTAGTCTACCGTGTGTATGCATACATCCCACAATGACTCCTCAGCCACACAAGCAACTACATTGACTCCACTCCACTTCATTGTAAAAAGAAAAGAGAAAAAACAGGCCACACCGAAAACCCGAAACCCAAACATCGTAAAAAGAGCACACCAAACCACCAACTGCGAAATATATCGATATCAAAGGGAATGCCATACATCGCGCGCCCACCCTCCTTATCCCTAGTAGCGATGATGAATCCCCATTGTGCAGACGGGAGCACGAATAACCCCAGAAAACTCCTCCCAGCTAGCAAATAATGCATTCACGCTTTCCCGAGGAGTCGCCCCCGGTAGCTGCAGCGCCCATACTACTCCTACGGGCGGGCGGTAGGCCTCCACTGCGGCCACTGATCTCTTGTAGCATCCCACGAGCCTGTTCGCCGCGTCGAACGGCAGCTACAGGGCTTGAACCGACAATGGGAGGGGCTGAAGGACCAGCGTTCTGGGCTTGTTGTCGATAGGGGGATAACTGGGGTGTAGGAATCGTTGCGGCAGTGGGCGTGCTCGGGACACGTTCATATGGAGGTGGTGCCTCCTCGGAACTTGATACTGGCCTGTTTGTTTGGAAGGGGACTGGTTGGGCCCGTGGAGGAGGAACGGGGGTAGAGGGTCTTTGAGGTACAGCAGGACGCGAGAGTGGAGCTGCTGGCGCTGCAGGAATAGCAGAAGTAGAGTTCCTAGCACGGCTCTGACGACGTCTATGCCTCTCGTCCTCCTCTTCCTGCAATTGCATTGCGAGTGCTAGATCAGTGTCGTAATCGTAGTCTTGTTGGTTACCCGAAGAACTAGGCCTAGGGGGCGGCGGCGGCGGTGCTCGCTCGATAGTGGTAGCTAGGCTTTGACCATTATTTTGACTTCTCCTGGACCCAACGGTCTCCCATCCTTCGTCGTCGCCAAGTAAGCTTCTAACCTCTTGTCGTGGCGCTGCTTGACGTCTGGAACTATTGCTGCTGTTACCCAAATCGGAACCTCCACCACCGACAGGTCTAAAGTCTCCGCTGAGGAACTCATTTTGGCGCCCCTGAACATCTGCTAATCTCTCGAAGACCACCTCTTCGTGGCTCGCGAACCCCATATCTGTAACCAGTCCAACCAAATCCCCTCCAGTTCGTCCTCCACCAAGGACAGTCATGAAATGGTCATTTCTAAATAAAATGGCAACATGTCCTGCCTTTAGATCTCTCCTTAGTACGTCCAGCCCATGAGTGGTCAACTGCGTCTTGCTTGTTTCCATGAATTCTCTAATGATCCGGGCATCATCACAAATTCTTTCCTCCTCGCTTGTTAATTCGGATTGGGCTCCGGAGGTAATTTTCATGATGATTTCCTCTTCAATCAAAAGCAACGTCTGCGCCTCTTCGTAACTCCCGGCGCCTCGCCGCCGCATTGCGTCGAGGACAGGGTCTGTAGGTTCAGGCAGCCATCCGTGCACAAGGGGTACTCTAAATGCTCCATAAAGCGCCATTTCCCTTGTATTCTCGAATCCGCCCGACAGACCTGAAGCCCGGCGCTCGTCATCCAGGGGCAAAAAGCGAGGGTTAACATTCATTCCAGTATGCAAAGTTAGCAAAAAAGCGAATAAGTCACCGACGTCCGGCAAACCAGAACCCCTAGACATCAGTTCTTCGAATACAGCATCAAGAAGTAGCTCAAGCGAAACCTGCTCTCGAAGTCGAAGAACTTCACCAAGTGACGTCTTAACGCCATCGGGAGTGGAAAGCACGAGGGCATTAACCAGGGCAAGTAAGGGGCATGGTCCATTCGCGTTTTGTAGTAATATAGGAGAACGCCTGAGCGCCGACCCGGGCCGAGAAGGATCGATCCAATTAATGTGTTTAATCTGGTATATAGCAGTTGTGGTATTTGCTGAAGGTTGAGAAGGTGAGACCCTCGAGGCAGTAGGGGGTGGAGGGACTGGCCTAGAATCTAAGCTCGAATTCGGCCTCGGAGTTGCCTCTGTGGGTTTCTCTGCAGGATCTGATTTTGGCGACTTGGGTGGCTTGGGAGGCCCTGGAACTTCCGAACGAGCAGCAAGCGTTCTCTCCTGACCTTTTCTTTCCTCCTCCCAGAACTCAGCCTGCAAGCGCTTTTCTCTTTCACGTCTCGCGGCCTCCTCAGTGCGTCGTTGAAGCTCAGCACCAGCCTTGGCCCTCTGATCCAATTCCTCTTCCCAAGTTTTGGCCACAGGTTCCTCCGCAATCCCCTTGGTCCAGCCACTCATATCGACAATCGGTTGGCCTCGTTGGCCGGGGTAAGCGGGGGCAATGGACGCGTCAAAAGAAGATAAGTCCGTCCCAGGCTCAAAGAGAGAGGTAGTAGATTCGGCGATTGAGGGATGTCTCTGTTCGATTTCGGACCCAGAAGGTGTAGTGGTAATTATCGTTGGTCGGTTGGGTGGTTGTTGCGAAGGGACTAGCGGATCTTGAGGGGCATCTGGGAATGGCGGATCCAAGGGGTTGTTGAACGGACCAAATTTAGTGAATGGCCTATCGGCTGAAGAGAGTGTAGCTGACATTCGCGGGGCCGGTAGGGCTGCAGGGGAGGAAGAATGTTAGCGTGCTCCTCTAGTGCAACACACTTGGGGATTTCCCACTAGGAAAAGTGAACTAGCCAGGGAGCGAGGCGAAGAGTGAAGGAAATAGCAGGTGACGAGAAATGGAAACGGAAGGAGCTTACAGGCATCAGATTTCGGGGTTTGTTCTCTAACTGCTCCGTTCTCTTCCGGAAGCTCCGGCTTTTCCTTCAACTCACTCTCCTGATCAATGGCAACGGAGTTGGCAGATTTCTCATTAGTGACCTCTCCTTTGTCGCAGGCTCCGTGCATAAATGTTTCATCCTTCCTCTCGGCCTCGGAGCTTCTTCTTACAGCCTCTACCGTGACCTTCGCTCCAGGTCGTAAAATGTCAGGAAGATTACCGCTGTCGATGTTCTTTCGCACGCCCGAGCCGAGCTGCCTCCCCAGTTCACCGCTGCTTTCTCCGATCTTGAGAGATTCCAGCACGGGAATGACCGTACCGGCGGATTCTCCGCCTGGCATACTCTGGACTTGATCGAGACCCTGCAAGTCAAAGGCTGATGACTGGAGCGGAGAATGAGAATAGGGTTCACTACGGTTGACTTTGGAATTAGAATGAGCAGAAGAGGAAGGATTGGCCCCTTCGAGAATAGGGTAGGGTGGACGAGTAGAAGGAGTTAAACTGGAAATTTTCTGTTTCTTGAGAACCATTGAGAGATTGTTTGGTAGAAAAACAGAGGGCAAGGCTGATGACGGCGGTCCAAGTTCTAAGCAAAGATATGGGTCAACAGCAGATAAGAACGAGGGGGACGGTGTTGGTGGCGCGGCGGGTTACGTTAGCGCTGGCGTAGGGGGTGACGCGGCTCAAAGTGTTTTGCCTTTTTGGAAGGAAAAGTTCTTGTTATCTTCTATGATGCAAACACGACAAACTTGACTCCCTCCTGGGGTGTTAGTGGCAAGATGAAGATAAGATGAGATAAGAATGAAGCGGAGAGGAGATGGAGAAGAGGGAGAAGAGAGGAGAGGAGGGAAGGGGAGGGCGAGGCAGTTCTTAGCGAAAATGATAGTATATTATAGTAGTGATGATATGGAGATGGTGATTGTGCATGCTGTATGAGTATCTACCTACTTAAAGGCAAAAGGTACGGTGATGACAGCGCAGGAAGCCTCCTATGCGAGCTCTGTGGATATATACAAGTAGACTGAGCAATCTGTCGGCATGAGATGTGGCAGTGATGGAGATTCTTTAATAAACAGGCTATGATACCGGCACCGGTGCTGCATCCAAGCTTTGGCTATCTCTCCTTCTTTCCACAGCCCGGTGGCCATGCAACAGTGATAGGCTACGGTACGCTACTTGTAACCTCCTGGAAGCAAGGCTATTGGTGCCTTGTTCCACTCCCGAGACAAACGACATCAGCGGCTCCGCCGCTCCGGTGAGAAACTACTTTACCACCTATCAAGAGACAGACCACCCGGACACCCCCGATAATCTGGATTAGATAAGATCCTCCTTCGATAAGATAACTCTATCAGAGCACAGCCAAATCTCCAGTGATGAGCCTCCAAAAAAATATTCCCCCGCCACTCCTTCCAAATGTCGGGCGAACGAATACTTCCCTACGCCCATCTGCTACTCCGCCTCCCGTCAGGTGCTCCTCGGGTGGTACAAATTATACCCGACATCACCATCTCGCTTGGGAAATTCGGTTCTTTCCCTTCGAATGCCCTACTCTACAGACCTTACAACCTTACCTTTGACATTCTTGACCCCCCGGCCGTGGGACTACGACTTGTCTCGGCAGAAGAGGTAACACGAGACATACTCGGAGGTGGTGAGGATGCTGAAGTGGAAGGGATGGGCCATTATGATTTGGAGGTCGCGGTCGACTCGGAGGAGGATGGAGGCGAAGTGATGCGAACAAATAAGGAGACTATTGATGATCCTCTCAGTCAGAAATTAAGTTGGGTGGAGATTGAGCAGCTTAAGAAGGAGGGAACTGGTTCTGGGAGGGTATCATCTCTCTTCTTATACTTAATTGAGTTCCCAGCTAATGGGGGGATCGGATAGGATTTGATTCAGAGACTGTTGGAATCACACACAGCGATCCACCAGAAGACTCCGTTCGCATTACAGAAATATACCCTCCGCAAGACTAAGAAGTTTCTTCGGCGATTCACTGTTCTCCCTTTAACCGTTACCTCGTTAACAACCTACCTTCTCGACACCAAGGAGCCCATAAAAATCCTCGAAATGCGTAGCGAAACTATTGCCATGATGCTCTCCCTCGCCAATGTCCATTACGGTGGCCGCTACTTGGTAATTGACGAATCTGGTGGGCTACTAGTTTCTGCCATAGCTGAGAGACTGGGCCTGCTGGAACACACGCCTACGGGATCCGAAGAGTCGAAAGAAGAAGACACTGCCCGAAAGCGTTGCCCAGATACCCCCCTCCCCATTGCAAACACAATAACCCTCATTCACCCAAACGAGCAACCAAACCTCTCACTACTGAAATACTTTTCCTATGACACCAACAACCCCGCTACATCCCACCCATTACATATGCACCTCAGAACACTAAACTGGCTACAACTAGTCGACCCAGGCGCGGACAGCTCCCTCGAAAAACCCGAAGAAATTCCGGCCGAAATCCTCGCCACACTAAAGGGAGGAAAGCGTGCGGCATATTGGCGCAAACGCCGTCGTTGGGAAAAAACATCGCGTATAGTGGCTGAGGCCCAAAAAGGTGGTTTCGACGGCCTACTGGTAGCAGCATTCATGGACCTAAAGGGCATCCTTCGCCACACTGTTCCGCTCCTCAAAGGTTCCGCGCAAATTGTGGCATATAGTCAGAACCGCGAAGCCGTGATAGAACTCGCGGATTGCTATTCCGCTAGTAGTAAAGCTGAGTGGATGAATGAAGGTGAAGGGGTGGTGGATGATGAAGATGGAGTTGGGGATCCAACCATTGTGCTTGCGCCTACCGTACACGAAACGAGGATTCGTAGGTGGCAAGTGTTACCCGGGAGAACGCATCCTGTGATGACCGCGCGCGGAGGGGCAGAGGGAGTGGTGTTCGCTGGTACTCGAGTGCTGCCGGTCGAAGGGAAGGTGGAGGCTAGAGGGAGGTTCAGGGGGCAGAAGAAGAGAAAAGGCGATGGCGATAATGATAGCGATGAAGAGGCGTCTGCGGGCGGGAGAGGAGGGGTAATGCCAACGTCCCCCCTTAAGAAGGTTAAAGCGGTGGCTTGAGTGTATAGTTAATGTACTAGAGGTATGCTTTTTGTGTGTGTGCATGTGCGCGCGTGTTAGTGAGTGAAAAATCAATTAGGCGGTATTTAATAGTTATGCAGTTCACCGTTTACGTTTTACCCACCGGGGGATGATCTCGAGTGATTGTGCATGACCCACTGACATTCCCAAATCAGTAAATTCCTGCTTGAACTGTACAACTAGCGGGTGGAAGGTCTTGGCACCCCCGGCAAAATTGTCATGAAATTGACCACGGTCGCAACGACATCCACAGCCATAACCCACCATGCCAACAT
>Ga0307509_10002610_pt1 | contig 28854 bp, 15 predicted proteins | sample 10_EM_MG_FD_202245 | JGI IMG/M metagenome (GOLD analysis project Ga0307509, IMG submission 202245) | Populus trichocarpa ectomycorrhiza microbial communities from riparian zone in the Pacific Northwest, United States - 10_EM | ecosystem: Host-associated > Plants > Roots > Unclassified | place...
AAGGCGGGGGGGGGGGAAGCTGATGGGAGTTTTTTCTTCGTTTGTGATGATGAAACATAGGATAAAATTTCCGGTTATCACAAGTTGGGGGATTTTCCTTTTACGAGAGGGGGGTCAAATTTGGGATCTTGAGGTTAAGGCCGAGTTGGCATTATGATTTATGATGTGATATTTTATCGTTATTTGTTATTTTGGGGGGTTGAAGTTTCCTTTAAGTAAGGTTTTTAGGTCGTAACCTTTGGGTGTATACCATGGCTTTCCTGTAGCTAGCTATGTGCGAATAAACCGCGGGTTTAACAAAAAAAAAAACTCATCTTGGGGTCTTTTGTATGGTCATTACCCGGCCTCAAATTTTGTAGACTAAGATACAGTCTTCCGGCATCGTACCTTACAGCTGTAATATATGGCACACTGCGGTATCGGTTGTTTTCAATGCAGTAACCTATGGTATTCCTTGAACACTAATATCCTAGAACGTGACAATGTTTCCTCCGCCTGGCCGGAGAGATTCATGGGCGTTGGGCGGGGTGGGCTTGAAAGGGAGAGAATTGTGGTGGGCAGTAGGAGACTTGGGTAGGATGGGATATCCCTCCGAACTCGTTTGTGAGATCACGTTTGACAAGTTGAGGTAGGGTATAGATACGGTACTCATATAGAAGGGAGTTAATTTGCCTGGGTGAGCGCGGATAAAAGGTGTGGGTGGGATACCAATCTCATCTTAAGGCTCACAGGTGGAGGAATTGTGGTGCATAGGCGTGATGCTTGTTGAACCGTGTCTATGGTGGAAACTGACTATCACTATGCCTTAGTTAACAGCTGGCTTCAGGCCTTTGCGTCCCTTTTCACCGGTGTAGGAAATGCTTGTAGTCTATTTTATTTCTCTATATTCTCTGAACAACCCTCACATCTACGATTGAGAAGGAATGAAAGGAGAGAGGAGGGGGGATTTAGGAAAAGTAAATAGGTGAATGAGCAGCAATGAGCAAAGAGGGTTTATGAGTAGGAAATAAAAAAAGGGAAATATGATGCAAACATCAAACCGCATTGAGCTTGATATAATAGAAATAATTCCCCTGCCAACGCCAAACTCTAGATTGTGGAGAGAGACTGATAAAATCCTGACTCGAATACATAAGAAAATCTGTGGAGAAGTGCTGGTAGGTATGTGATAGATTTGTGCATTCCTATCGTAGACCGATTCCATCTACCGAGGCCAAATGTTTAAGTTGAGTTTCTGTGGCGAGCTTACTCTTTAAGGAAAGGAGAGGCGGTACTACAACAGATCAGCTTTCCAAGATGCAGGGGAAGGTTGGGTGGGGATGGGAGGAGGGGGGGCGGTGACAGTGACTAGCGCGTTTATGGAGGGGTTGCGGCCCTTGGGAGAATGGCGTAGGTTATTGGTACGGTATTTGAAGGCGGTAAGGGGGTGTGTCTCTCGGGTTTAGGCCGTGTTGTAGATGGCGGATGGGGTTGTAGTATAGTTATTATCTTCTCGTGGCCATTTATAGTAGCCCACGCGAGTGGTGTTCGGCCAATGCCATCTGGTTGGTCGGGGTGGACGTCGTCCCGTCCGAGCAGCACTTTAACGACTCCCTCGTGCCCATTCACAGCAGCATAGCAGAGTGGTGTTTGACCGAACTTATCCGGTTCGTCAGGGTTAACGCCGTCCCGTCCGAGTAGTATTTTCGCCACTCCCTCGTGCCCACCCTCGGCAGCACAAGAGAGCGGTGTTTGGCCGGTCCTGTCTGGCTCGTCGGGGCTGCCGTCGCCCCGTTCAAGTAGCATTTTCACCACTCCCTGGTGCCCTTTCATAGCAGCACAATGGAGTGGTGTTCTGCCGCATGCATTTGATTTGTCGGGGATGACGCCGTCCCGTCCAAGTAGTATTTTCACCACTCCCTCGTGCCCGTTCTCAGCAGCATGACAAAGTGGTGTTTGGCCGAACCAATCTGGTTCGTTGGGGTTGACGTCGCCCCGTTGGAGTAGTATTTTCACCACTCCCTGGTGCCCTTTCATAGCAGCACAATGGAGTGGTGCTCTTCCGCATCCGTCTGATTTATCGGGGATGACGTCGTCCCATCCAAGTAGTATTTTCACCACTCCCTCGTGCCCGTTCCAGGCAGCCCACAAGAGAGGTGTATTACCGAGGCTGTCTTCTTGGTTGATATCACAACTTCCCACCTCCACGAAACTAGCTACAATCTCGTCAATCCCAAAGGCGGATGCACAGTGTAGGCCACTGAAAATGTAAGGTTCAAGGGAAAGAAAATTGTGATAATACGATCCCTTTGCTTCCAAGAAGATTTTAATGGATATGTGGTTACTGTAGTAATCAAATAACTTCAGGGCAAGTAGTTTCGCGCCATCGGAAAGTTCCCTTTCTGCATGTATTCCCCAATATAGAGAAGAATATTCGAGAAGGGGCGAGCTTTGGTGATCGGGAGAGGGACTGGTCGGGAGAGCCTTGACCTGCTGCGAATTCAGGTAGCTTAAGCAGGTTTCTGCAATTGTCGAGTGAGCTGTACCAAAAAGCCCGGGATGGGCCAGGAGGTACTCTTGAAGGGTAAAGTGGATCAACCGGATAGTGGAGGCCTCCTTATCCACGACAACAAGTCCTTGGCAACAAGCTAGCAATGTCCCAATTGAAGGAATATTATCAGAATTGAGATTTGACGAGCCTATCTCGACTGCTAGGGCGTAACGCAGCTCATCAGGCTTCAAGGGCCGCTCCGCGTGTGAGATCCACATCAAAGCAGCCATTCCGAGTTTTGCTTTCCTCCAACCTTGCCCCTTTATCCGACCCAGTGTTGCACCATAAGCATTTCCTAACCCCAATCCATCGGTCATTGCGTTGAGTTTTTGTCGCCTGTGATAAATTGTGGTTTCTTGAAGAATCGCGTCAGTATTGAGCGAGACTAGCAGGAATCTAGATATGGATTTGTTAGTGGATAATTTGAGGCAGCTTCGGGAGTTCGGTTGCCTCCACATACATTTCAGAAATATCTTCCGGAATTTTCTTCATGATGTCTGCCTTCAGACTACTGTCCATCGCATCTGGGTTTGTGTCCTCGTCTAGCTTGCTACGGAGATATCCGATAATATCATCTCTCTTGGGGCTTATGGATATACTTGTTGTTCTCCTAGTGAGGCGCCTTCTGATTTCGGGTAGAACGTGCGGTCTTCCAGTCATGAATATTCGGGTACCGGGAGACACTTGGAGGATTTGGTTTAACGAATCAAGAAGCTTGACTCGATGTCCTTCCACACATTCATCGAGGGCGTCTATGCATATGAACGTGCGCCTCTTGGAGGAGGTAGTCTGCAGCATCTTGACAATATCGGAAAGTCGTGGCCCCCGGCCACCAATGGCATTTTTTTGGTCTTCGTATGCCTGCGATATCTCCTCCGGGATCTCCTCCTGTCCGCATACTAGCTGTTTTAGTATGGAGCCTAGTATGTTCGTGGGCGACTGTTCGTTTTGGGCGGCGAAGTCGAAATAAAAGCATGCGACGGTGGCATTTTGTCCTCCAGCTTGATCACACAAGCTGTCTATCACTAAGGAGCTAACATCGCGGCTTGTCAGCACTTGCTCTTTTTCTTCGGTTCCTTGAGGTTCATCCTTGTTACCTAATGTAAGTTTTGCCAACACCTGGACCCCCATAGCAAAACAAAACTTCAAAATCGGATGCACCCCCCTCGCTGCTGGTATACCAGCTTCCAAACTCCTCGGTTTGCAAGAGCCATTCCCCTATATTTTCGACTCGGCGGCCTTGAATGTCCTGGTGGCGGGACCTGGGATCTAGTGGGGATAGCCAGGCTAGGATATTAGGTCTGTCACTGGTGACAGTAAAGCTGATAGTCGTGTTCAAGGATCCGATATTGTTACTGAATAGTTGAGACATTTTTAGTTCTTTGCTGCTTAAGGTATTGTAGATGATGAGCGATGGAGTTAGTCAACTACTGGAGTTTCTGAGGGCTGGGGAATAGCGGGGTTTTTGTGGAGCCTCATCGATGCCTCTCGGTCGTCCGATCAATCTCCGTGAACTCGTGCCAAGGGAACCCTGTTTGTATCTGCCTTACAAGTACTGTACGTGTACGGGCATTAGTAACACGAAAAACCACACTTATTTATGCGCCATCTTGCAACCCTGCGATTAGCGAGCACTCCTGAGTGCCGGCTGGACATATATGTAACTACAGTACATCAAACCATATGAACGAACCAATCGAAGAGCATCCATGTCACCTAACTTAAGCATTGCAATATAATTCCTCGTGATATCAGTATAGACCAGAAGGCTCTTCCGGCGACTTCGCCCCAGGTTCTGTGGGGAGAGGGGCCGTTCTTTTTGGTGTTCATACTGTACCTGACCTCCAAGTATGACCAAAAGGCTTCCATCAGAACCCAGCATAATTCAGGACGCAATATTTACCACACAAGTAACTGACCGAAGCAGCAGTGTAAATCTTCGGCGCCCCTTTTGGTATTCTGCACACTGAAACATAAACACAACTACCCCGATTAGTATTATACAGTGCGTGCCGGAAAAATACCTAAATTCTGTTCTAGTCTATTCACAAAAACTGCTATAATTGCCAGTGACAGCTATTATTGTAAGCATTATAGCTGAGTTAGCTATCACTACTATCCTCTCGTTTTAAAAGGGCGTCACAGACCGTCACTCGTCATAGTTTAATCTTCGAATGGAAGTTTTACATAGCATACTCGGGTACAGTAATATACAATATGATACAGGATACCAGCTTACCGTGAACCTACCAGGAGCTTTTGGGAGGGCTAATATGAGAACACCTTTGATCTTAATCAAGATGTACAGGGGGGAAGGATTTACACAGGGCGCATAGATGGGGGGGGAGAACCCCAATTTAGTTTTTAAATGTGCAACTAACCCCCTACATTGTGGATGCGAATGTCGTAGATCTAACTTTGCTCTTCCTTAGCAGCGCCCTCCTACACACAACCCTCCTCGTATGCTATCAAAGTTTCGTCTCTATGTCTTTGATGTTTACTACCTCTCGGGATTAAATTTTCTGGAGCAAGATCCCGTTTTCCGGCATTACACCTTGCTGCTATAATGTACGGTATGGTATCGGTTGTTCAAAATATAATTAACCTGCAGTGTGGACCGGGCACTAATGCCCTAGGAGGTGACCATTAGTTCCCCGGCTGGCCTAGGAAGGTATGGTCTTGGCACCCGGGCTGGGTGTTGGGTGGAATGGGCCTGGGGAAGAGAGAATCCTGATGGGAAATATGACACTTGGGTAGGATGGGATACCCCCCCATTCTCGATTATAAGGTCTCTTGGCAAGTTGGGTTATACGGATACTTATAGAATGGAAGTTGATTTCGCGGTTAAGAGATTCCTTCCTGCGTAGATTTTCCGGGCAAGATGTGTAGAAAGTATCCTAACCTCACTTTCAAGCTCACAGATGGAGGAATTGTGGTATGCAGGCATGATGTTTCTTGAACCGTGTCCATAATGGAAACCGATCGTCACCATACCTTGGTTAAGGGGCAGTTTTTGCATCACTTTTCACGGGTTTAGGGAACGCTTGCAGTCTGTTTTTTTTCTGTCTTGTCTAAATAACCTCCATGTGTATGATTCAGAGGGGAGGAGAGGGGAGGAGGGGTATTGCAGGAAAAGTAAATAGATAAACAAACAAAAAATGCGCAAAGAGGATTTACAAGTAGAAAATAAACGAAAAGGTGGATATGATGGAAACCCTAAGTGAGACCGGGTTATCTTAATATCATATATTTTATTTTTTCCTAACCACCTTCGTTGGTCGATGTTGGGTGGTTTGATGTATTGAGGACCGGTCGTCATGGCAAAAATTATGTGTTCGCTAGTTGTTCGGTTAATTTTGTCAACCCACAATACTCATAGAATAAGAGTGAATTTGGAGGTTAAAAGAACCCTTATTGTTTAAATTTTCGTGGATGAATAAGGGCAAAAGGTGTGGATAGGATCCCAACCTCATCTCAAGCTCGCATCTGGAGAGCCGTGGTGTAAAGCGCGATGTTCATTGAACTGTGTTCATGGTGGGAACCGATCGCCACCATGCCTTAGTTAACAGGTAGCCTTTGGGTCGCTTTTTGCGAGTGTAAGAAATACTTGTAGTCTATCTTTCTTTCTCTATATTATCTAAACAACCCTCACGTCTACGATTCAGAGGGGAGGAAGGGGGAGGGGAGGGGAGGGGTATTGTAGGAGGGGCAAATAGATAAAAGAACAACGAACACGCAAGGAGGGTTTACGAGTAGAAAAAAAGAGAAAAGGGGTAGATATGATAGAAGCTTCGAGATACACCTGCTTATCTCGATATAATATAAACGGCCCCCCCACCAGTGCCAAACTCTAGATTATAAATAGAAACTGATAAATCCTGACTCGAGCGCACAGGGGAATTGGGGAGAGGTTTGGGCGCAGATATATGTATTCCCGTCGCGGAATATTTTGTTCGGCCGAAACAAAATGTTTAAGCTAAATTTCCGCCGCAGACTTGGGCTACGATAGAAGGAAAAGAGAGAAGGCAGTTACCACAGGGTAACGTTTTAAGCTGTAGGAGGGGGTTGGGTGGGGATGAGAGAAGGGAGGCGGTGGCAGCGAAAAACATACTTATGAAGCTATCACGGTCCTTGCGGGGATAGCACATAGGTTATTTTTACGGGACTCGAAGAAGGCAAGGAGGTAGGACCTCTCGGGTTAGGCAGTGCTGTGGGTGGCAGATGTTGGGGGTTGTAGTAGAGCTATCACTCTCGTGTAGCGATTTTTAGTAGCCCACCAGAGTGGTGTTCGGCCTGATTTGTCCGGCTTGTCCCGATCGACGTCGTCCCGTCTGAGAAGTATTTTTACCACTCCCTCGTGTCCATTCCCAGCAGCCCACCAGAGTGGCGTACGGCCGTACTCATCAGGTTCGTCGGGGTTGACGCCGTCCTGCCCGAGAAGTGCTTCCACAACTTCCTCGTGCCCATTCCAGGCAGCACACCAGAGCGGTGTGCGGCCGTACCCATCAGATTTTCCGGGGTCGACATCGTCCCGTCCGAGTAGTACTTTCACCACCCCCCCGTGCCCATTCTCAGCAGCACGACAGAGTGGCGTTTGGCCGTATTCATCAGGTTTGTCAGAGTTGACATCCCCCCGTCGGAGTAGTATTTTCACCACTCCCTCGTGCCCATTCTCAGCAGCATAACTAAGTGGCGTTTGGCCGTCCTCATCAGGTTTGCTGGGGTTGACGTCGTCCCGTTCGAGTAGCATTTCCACCACTCCCTCATGCCCATTCTCAGCGGCAAACCCGAGTGGCGTTTGGCCGCACTCATCAGACTTGTCGGGGTTGACGCCGCCCCGTCCAAGGAGTATCTTCACTACTTCCCCGTGCCCATTCCTAGCAGCCCACACGAGAGGTGTATTACCAGCACAGTCTTCTTGGTTGATGTCACAACCTTCCACTTCTACCAAACTAGCCACAATCTCCTTAATCCCAAAGATACATGCACAGTGTAGACAGCTGAACAGGGCAAGTTTATCAAAATCAACACTGTAAGCACACCGCCCCTGTGCTATCAAGAGGGTTTTAATGGCTATATGGTTCTTGCAGTCGTCAAACAGTTTCAGCGCAAGAAGTTTTGCGCAGTCTGAAAGTTCCCTTTTTGCATGCATCCCCCAATATAGCGAAGAATATTCGAGAAATGGCGTGCTTTGGAGATCGGGAGAAGAGCTGGTCGAGAGGGCCTTTATTTGCAGCGAATTCAGATAACTCAAGCAGGTTTCCGTAATTGTCGAGTGAGCTGTGCCAAAAAACTCGGGATGAGCCATGAGGTACTCTTGAAGGGTAAAATGGATCAACCGGATAGTGGAAGCCCCCTTGCCTAAAGCAACAAGTCCTTGGGAACAGGCTAGCACTGTCCCTATTGAAGGAATGTTGTCGGAATTGAGATTTAGCGACCCTACCTCGACTGCTAGGGCGTGGCACAGTTCATCGGGCTTCAAGGGCCTCTCCGCACGAGAGATCCACATCAAAGTGGCCATTCCAAGCCTTGATTTCTCTCCACCCTGCCCCTTTATCCGACCCAGTATTGCACCATAGGTGTCCCCCAACCCCAAGCCATCGGTCATTGCGTTGAGCCTTTCTCGCCTGTGACAAACTGTGGTTTCTTGGAGGATCGTGTCCATATTGAGCGAGACTAGCAGGAATCTAGATATGTATTTGTTAGTGGATAATTTGAGGTAGCTTCAGGAGCGCGGCTGCCTCTACATACATTTCAGAACTACTTTCGGGAATTTTCTTCATGATGTCTGCCTCCAGACTACAGTTCATCGCTTCTGGGATCGTGTCCTCGTCTAGCTTGTTATGGAGATATCCGATAATATCATCTCTCTTAAGGCGTATAGATATACTTGCTATTCTTCCAGCAAGACGTCCTCTAATCTCAGGAAGAATGTGCGGTCTTCCAGTCATGAATATTCGAATACCTAGAGAGCCTAGGAGGATTTTGTTTAACGAATCAAGAAGCTCGATTCGATGTCCCTCCGCGCATTCATCGAGAGCGTCGATGAATATGAACGTACATTTCTCGGAAGAGGTTATCTGCAGCATCTTCACAATATTGGAAAGTTGCGGTCCCTGTTCACCAATGACCTCTCTCTGGTTTTCGTAGGCTTGCACTATCTCCCCTGGAACATTTTCTAGCTTGCCCACGACCTGTTTGAGCAGAGCGCCCAAAATAGTGGCCGATGATTGCTCTTTTTGGATGGCGAAGTCAATGTAAAAGTATGCAACGGCAGCATTTTGCCCTCCATCGTGATAGCACAACCTGTCTATCACCAATGAACTAACATCACAGCTTGTCAGCGCTTGCCATTTCCCCTCTATTCCCTGGGCTCGTCCTTATTACCTCATATAAGTCTTGCCGACCCCAGGATCACCGTAGCAAAACAAAACTGCATTATCGGATTCGCTTCCGCCGCTACCAGCACACCAGCTCCTAAATTCCTTGGTTTGTAAGAGCCATTCCCCTACATTTTCCGCTCGGAGGTCTTGAATTTCCTGGTGCCGTAGCCTGGGCTCTAGTGGCGATAACCAGGTCAAAATTTGAGACCGGTCATCAGCAATGACGTAGTTGCTCCCCACGTCAACGTTCGTGGTGTTAAAACAGTTGAGGTTTTCGGTGAGAAGTCGAGACATTTTCTGTTCTTCACTACTTCAGGTATTGTAGACAATGGGCGATGGAGTCAGTTGACTGCTGAAATTTCTCGGGTTGAAGAAAAGCGGGGCCTTTTGTGGAACCCCCGGGGCCGTCCAATGGGTGCCCTCCAAACGCTTCCCCAAATCTTTTCCCCCAACACCTTGCTAATGATTGCAAGTACTTGGGTGTGAGGGTAAGTGATCGGAAAAAAGTGGTGTTGCACCAACCACTTTTTTTCCGGTGACTTTTTGCTCCAGGCTGGTATGATAAACAACAGATCTCGCCCTTTCTCTACAAGAAAGTTACTAAGCAGTTAATCCAGGTTAACCTAAAAACTATGACCTATTTGCAAGGCCCTAAGAAGTTATAGAACAGTTATCCAAGGTTAACTAGCTAAATACATCCCCGCCTGTTCTGGTTAATAGTTCTTGCCCTTTACCAGGACAGGAACGGTTACTTGAACTGACAGGAATATATTTTGCTGGTGGACTCTAGATAACTGTTCAATCACCTCTTGCCAGGCCCTGTCAAATATGTGCCCTTACTACAGTACTAGGGCAAAAGTATTGGTCCGATGCCCTTTTTACACCAAAAGTGCCCATCTTCACCACCCTCTCTCATTGCGCAATGTATATGAGAATCGGTGAAAATTTATCCTTGCATTAGCAAACCCGTAGATAACATGAAGAAAGTTACAGAATCCTTAAATATTACCAAGTGATGGAGAAAAGGTTGTTTAAGTATGATATCTGGTAGCGGTTGCCATGTACTTTTTTGTATGGAGCCCCATACAAAAACATAAGTCACTTTTACACCCGTGGACACAATCATGAACACTGAAGACAGCATTGATTCCTTACACTTCTCCTTGTAGAGGTTTGAATAGATAGTGATTCCCTAGCTGATGGAAAGATTTCAAGTGCTTTTATATAAGCAGTGTTGAGAATTGTTTGTTTAAAAATGTCCATTTTTGGTGTAATAAGGGGATCGGACGAGTTTTTTGCACCCGTACTTTACTTGGGGCAATATGTTAGCGCATTTCTCAGCTGAATCCTTCTCGTACACATGCCAACCCTAGCTCCACCCAAAACTTTGCTCAATGTTGAGAGCCGTTATAGAAAGAAGCCCTAGAATAAAATAGACTCTGCGAGTGCATTTTTTACATGATTTAGGATCATTGCACATAACGAATGTGTAAAATAATAGCATGTAGTGCTGTTTTTGTCTAAAAATTGGGAAATTTTGGTTGTCCATGAGGTTGATTCTAAGGTGCCGGCAGAATGTTGGACTCTGAACGGGTAGAGTGGATTAGCCCGGTAGGAGAAGCCTCCTGGTCTGCTACAACAAGTCCTTGGAACAAGCTATATAAATTTAGCAATGTCCCTACCAATATTGAAGGGGTAGCTTATTGTCAGCATTGAGGTTCGGTGACCCTATTTCGACTACGACTAAGGGGCCAAATAAACGCGAACACCCTAACTTAGGTTGCAAGTACCGGTAACATATCTACCCCAACGAGACTACAATCATAGTTCCTGCGGCCTCAACAAGAGGGAAAAAAATACACTTAAATCTTATAATTATTATAACTTACCATCCTCCAGCATCAATAACAGCCTTCATCCTCCAGGGCATGCTCCTCGCCAGATTGTGAGAATAGTCTATATCTACTCTAGTAACTCCTTCTTTGGTTTGGTTGTGATTTTGGGAGTGTTGTAATCGCAGGAAATACTTTCGCAGACTTTCAGCTGGGGCATGGTGTCGGTATAATACGCACTGTGCTCGTTAAAACCAAAAGTCTGTCCCCCTGGGTATGGCTGCTAGTGGCAACATGGCAGATATCCTCTGGCTGCCCCGACCATAGCAGGGTTATGCTGATAGCTCTTGCTCATAAATCAAATATCTCTAAAAACTATTTTCTAGTTATGTTGAGAAGTTATGAGAAGCAAGCGTACAAGCAATGTGCGAGGAAAAGGCCGCGGACAGATTTTTTGATTCTGGCGAGCACTTGGTTGCGAAGCAGTATTCACCTTCATCCGGCACCCTCGATGCCGCGTGGCAGAGCACACCGGGCTTCAAGGGCCGCTCCGCAGAAGAGGTTCACATCAGTGACCGTGCCAGATCCCGCTTTCTCCCCACCCTGTCCCTTCATCTTATCCAAGGTTGCGCCATACCGGTGAGCATCCCTCGGCCCCAAGACATCGGTCATTGCACTGAGCTTTCGCCGCCTGTGATGGATTGTGGTTTCTTGCCAGATCGCATCGATCTTTAGCAAGACCGGAAGGAATTCAGATATATATCTATCAGTGAATAACTTAAGGCAGCTTCCCCAGTGCCTTTGTTTCTACCTACATTTCAGAAATATCCTCAGGAATTTCCTTCAGGATATTTGCCTCTAGACACTGTCCACGCATTTGGGTTTGTGTCTTCGTCCAGCTTGGTATGAAGTTATCTAATAATATCACCTCTCTTGGAACATATGCATAACTCATTACTCTTCCAGCGAGGCGCCTTCCGATCTTTGGTCAAAGATGTAGCCTTCTGGTCACGGGTGTTCGAGTGCCAGAGGGCTTGTACAGAATTTGATTTACCGAATCAAGAAGCTTAACTCAATGCCCCGCCAAATGTTCATCCAGAGCTCCTATACATACAGTTGTGCGCTTTCCGGATTCGCAATACCGGAAAGTCATTGTTGGCTTTTTTCTTGCCCAGGATGCTTGTGATACCTCTCCGGAATTTCCCCCAGTCCACAGGCCAGCCGTTACAACAAGGCATCCAGCGTGCGAGTGGTATGCTGCTCCCTTTGGACTACAGAGTCGCTATAAAAACATGAAACGGTGGCATTTTGTTCTCCAGCCTAATCGCACAAGCTATCTATCACTAATGAGCTATCAAAGCGACTTGCTAGAGCTTGTTCTCTTCCTCCCATCCCCCGATGGCCCCTCTTATTACGTAGTACAAGTCTTTGCCTACCCACGAACCTCTACATCCAAGAGCTACACTATCAGATTCACCTCACTCATTGCCCACTTACCGGCTTCCAAATTCCTTGGTTTGCAATAGCCATTCTGCTACGTTTTCGACTCGGCAGTCTTGAATGCCCCAGTGTAGTAGCATTGGTTCTAGTAGAGATAACCAGTGGAAGATTTGAGACTTGTGGTCGGCAATGGCACAGTTTTTCCAATATGAATGACCGTGTCAAAAGAATTGATATTACTGAATGGTTGGGGCATTTTCCTCTTCAAGTTTGTGTTAGGCAGATAAGAAAAGCGTAGCTTTTCTACCTATTTTTGTGTACCCTGGGGTTACCCTACCTTCACCCTGTGAAGCTAACACCCCCCTCTGGCCCCGGCGTTGGGACGGCGTTGCAGTTGCGTCCTAACACCAAAGGACACTATCATTGGAACCTATCTCATAACACCGTATACGTCGCGACCGTCCATCCGACCGGATGCTGTTCGCAGAATATATGAGAGGGGACCTTTGGCGAGCTTATGCAAGTGTTCCGGGCGAAATCGGTCGACGTCACATAAAGTTACAGACATAGCGGAACGGCACAGGAAACTATGTCACTAAGGTAACGGGACGTTTTCGTCGTGTCTACTCTAGAATGAACTAAGAGTATGCCAGTGACCGCACCCACACCAATGGTATAGTACCATATAGGATCACCTGGTAAGGGAAAACTATGAGGGAATTGTACCATTGGTACCATCCCGACTAAAAGTCTGACCAAAGCCTAAGCGCAGGAAGCAAGAGTGATATCTGCTACTGCGATAGGTCCGATTACGAAGTTGGCCACTTCGTTCGTCCGATGATGAGGACACTGTCTAGCATGCAGACAAGTTTCAGTTCCTCCTGACGGAAGAAGGATTGTGAACTCTGACTGGAACGTGGTGCCACACCAGAGAAATCAAGAGCTCTCCAGTCCGGAAGTCAATGGTGGGGCGATATTATTCAGGGTCAAAAGGTGTTCGCACTAGAAGAAATGTTGGGAATAGTTAGCAGGTACTTAGTTAGTATGATAGTTACTTGTAGGCCGCGCACTCTATCGACGCGGGATATAAATATCGAAGTGCCTCCCGAGCTTTACTGAAATCATCACGCTACGGAGAAGAGACCTTATCAATATAATAAGTTACTACAAGAAAAATCTTTATCACTATTTTTACACACGTTTATATTGAGCCTTCCTAGACACATCTCCATCTACGATAAAGTACCCTGGTCTTACCCATCTCGCTTGTTCTTAGAGATTTGGTACCACCTAACACTTTGCCTGCTTGAGGTATTTTAAATGACTAATGACTGACAGAATTAGCCCATGATTACCTGCACTGAGGTTCCTAAAAGTTGAACAAAAACGGGGTCTTTGGTGGAGCCTTAAAGATACCTCAAAGCTATCCAATCAATCTCCCCAAGTTCGTGCCAACAACCGCCCCCCCCCCCTGCCTACCACATCAGTGGTGGGACATGCTGCACCTCAGGCTATTTAAGTGCTATCTTGTGTGATTGCGCTCTGACGAAAAGTCACCCTAGAGTGCCTGTGTGGAAGTGGTTGATTCCTCATACTATCAGGTGCATCGGCCCTATGAATGAGTCAATGGAAAATCACACATGTCACCTAACCTAAAGAATCACAGGGAGACTGCCACAATCACCATAACCTAGCCCACCATATTCATTAAAACCAATACCGACCGACAGCTAACCTATCTGCCAGTGGTAAGTGAAAGAATTGTTTAATATACTGATAAGTAGTCCCCAATCGGAAACCAAATCAAAGAGTGGCTTCTAAACTAGCTAACCAAGACAGCACAGCACGGCGAATCTCTGGTGAGCAACTCTCAAAGAAATTCCGACACTCTTAAACAACTGCACTTCAAAACATAAACGAAACTACCATTAGTAGAGTCTGGCGAAAAGAAACTAACTCAACTCTGTTTTAGCCTTTCTATGCACACTACTGCACTTAAGCGCTGTCATCTTCCGACAGGTAACTTAGTGATTAATACTCCTTCTTCTGTGGTTTTCAATGCCGTCACAGCCCGTCACCCGTCTCAATTTAAGGTCAGAAGGGAAAGTTCAAAAAGCTTACGATACGATACTATAGTGTGGCAACCTGCCATAGACTTACAAACACCTTAGTCGGGCCAGTATGCAAAAAGCACCTTGGGTCCCAATGGAGGTTCAGGAAGAGGGGGGGTCTACTCTAGCGAGTAGGAGGAAAAGGAAACCCCATTTATTTTTATAAATGCATGGTTGGCCCATAGCATCATGGATAAACAGACCATCGATCCAGCTTAGCTCCCCCTTAGCAGCATTATCCTGCACACAGCCCTACCGTACTCATGCACTGCCAAAGCCTCATTTAGTCTTTTTGTGTAACAGCCACCCATCTTCAAATTTCATTGAGCGAGATCCAGTTTTCCGGTGTTTCACAGAACCTTAACTTATAGCTGTAATTTACGATACAGCATCTGCTATTTGCAGTACAGTAACAGACAAGATTATCCGAATGCTGATATTCAAGGTGGCAATGTTTCCCCTATCTGGCTGGGGATATTTATGGACTCGCGGTGCCCGGCCTCACCTCGGACAGAATGCCCCGGGGAGAAGGGGATTTTTGTGGGTGGGAGTCTTGGACGAGATGAAATATCCCTCCCAACTGAGATGTAAGTCGGTATCACCAAACGTTGTGGGGCGTTTGATCACTCTTGGCAAGTTGGGGCAAGATATAGGTGCTCACAGAATGGGAGCCCATTTCCCGGCTGAAAGACACCTTACTGTATTAGTTTTCCTAGACTAGCATGATTAAAAGGTGCGGACAGAATCCCAACCTCATCTTCAAGCTCACATCTAGAGGGCTGTGGTATGTAAGCGTGATAATTATTAAGCCGTGCCCATAGTGGAAACAAATCACCATCATACCCTAGTTAACGGGAGCTTTCTATGTCGCTTTTCACGCGTGTAAGAAATACTTGCATAGTTTATATTTTTTTCTCTAGATATACGGTAAACAACCCCCATACCTACACTTTAGGAGAGGTGAGGGGGGGGATCAAAAGAAATAATTAAATAAATGAGGAACAGATATGCAAAGATGATTTACAACCAGAAGATAAGCAATTTAAGCAACACCAGTTTATCTCAATATGATGAAAAATAGCTCCCCCGACTAATGCCGGACCCTAAAATATACACGTCCCCCTCATGAAGTACCTGAACACAGGGATTAAAAATTTGTATGGAGGATTGTCTGTGCGCCAGAATTTTGTATGGTGACCTAAACCCGCACAGACAATGACCCATACAAATTTTAATCCCTGTGTTCAGGTACTTCTTGCTAGATACTTGTACACAGATACTGATAAATCCTGACTCCGCAAGAAAATCTGTGAAAAGGGTTGGACGGGTGTGGAGTAGATATGCGCATTCCCATCGCGGCTGATTTCCTCCGACCAAAACCAAATGTTGAAGCCGGGTTTCTACGACAGGCTTACTTTAGGAGGAAAGGAGAGACAGCAGCTATCACAAGGCAGCGTTTGGAGCCCTAGGAGAAGGTTTGGTGGGGACGAGAGGGGGAGGCGGTGGCTGGGATAGACACGTTTACGGAGCTGTTGCGGTCCCTAGAGGTTGCGCGTGGGTTATTGGTGTGGTCTTCTAAGGCGGCAAGTACCGGTAGAGCGAATGCCTCTTCGAGTTTAGGCCGTGCTGTGGGTGGTAGATGTTGGGGGTTGTAGTAGAGCTATCATTCTCGCATGGCGATTTTTAGTAGCACACCAGAGTGGTGTTCGGCCTGATTTGTCCGGCTTGTCCCGATCGACGTCGCCCCGTCCGAGTAGCATCTCTACTACTCCCTCGTGTCCATTCCTAGAAGCCCACCAGAGGGGCGTACGGCCGTACCCATCGGGTTTGTTGGGGTTGACGTCGTCCCGCCGGAGCAGTGCTTCCACCACTTCCTCGTGCCCATTCCAGGCAGCACACCAGAGTGGTGTTCGACTGTACCCATCAGATTTGTCGGGGTTGATGTCATCCCGTCCGAGTAGTACTTGCACCACTCCCTCGTGCCCATTCTCAGTAGCACAATAGAGTGGCGTTTGGCCGTATTCATCTGGTTTGTCGGGCTTGACATCGTCCCGCCCGAGCAGTATTTTCACCACCCCCTCGTGCCCATTCTTGGCAGCACACCAGAGCGGTGTTTGGCAGCCCCCATCAGGTTTATCGGGGCTGACGTCCTCCCGTTCGAGCAGCATTTTCACCACCTCCTCGTTCCCACTCCCAGCTGCGCAACGGAGTGGTGTTCGGCCGCGGCTATCTGATTTGTCGGGGTTGACGTCTCCCCGCCCAAGCAATATTTTCACCACTCCCACATGCCCGTTCCAGGCAGCCCATACGAGAGGTGTATTACCAACACAGTCTTTTTGGTTGATATCATAACCCCCCACTCCTACCAAACTAGCCACAATCTCCTCAATCCCAAAGATACATGCACAGTGTAGACAGTTGAACAGAGAAATTTTACTAAAATCTGCACTGTAAACATACCGCCTTTGTGCTCTCAAGAGGGTTCTATTGGCTATATGGTCCTTGCAGTCGTCAAACAGCTTCAGCGCAAGAAGTTTCGCGCAGTCTGAAAGTTCCCTCTTTGCATGCATTCCCCAATATAGAGAAGAATATTCAAGGAATGGTGTGCCTTGGAGATCAGGAGAGGGATTTGTCGAAAGAGCCTTGATCTTCTGTGAATTTAGATAACTCAAGCAAGTTTCTGCAATTGTCGAGTGAGCTGTGCCAAAAAGCTCAGGATGAGCCCGGAGGTATTCTTGAAGGGTAAAGTGGATTAGCCGGATAGTGGAGGCCTCATTATCTACGACAACAAGTCCTTGGCAACAGGCTAGCAATGTCCTTATTGAAGGGATATTGTGGGCATTGAGATTTGGCGACCCTATTTCGACTGCTAGGGCGTGACACAATTCATCGGGCTTCAAGGCCCTCTCCGCGTGCGAGATCCACATCAAAGTAGCCATTCCAAGCCTCGCTTTCTGCCCATCTTGCCCCTTTATCCGATCTACCGATACACCATAGGCGTCCCCCAGCCCCAATCCATCGGTCATTGCGTTGAGCTTCAGTCGCCTGCGATGGATTGTGGTTTCTTTCAGGACTTCATCGATATTCAGGGAGACTAGCAGGAATCTGAACATATATCTGTCAGTGGATAACTTAGGACAGCCTCCGGAGCATCGTTGCCTCCACATACATTTCAGAAATCTCTTCCGGAATTTTCTTCAGGATTTCTGCCTCCAGACTACTGTCCATCGCATCTGGGTTCGTGTCCTCGTCTAGCTTGTTATGAAGATATCTAACAATATCATCTCTCTTGGGGCTTATGGCTATACTTGTTATTCTCCTCTTGAGACGCCTTCCGACCTCAGGTAGAACATGGGGCCTTCCAGCCATGAATATTCGAGTTCCTGGAGACTTTTGGAGGATTTGGTTTAACGAATCAAGAAGCTTGACTCGATGCGCTTCCACACATTCATCGAGAGCATCGATGCAAATGAAGGTGCGCGTTCTGGAAGAGGTAGTCTGCAGCATCTTGACAATATCGGAAAGTCGCGGCCTCCGACCACCGATAGCATTTTTTTGGTCCTTGTATGTTCGCAACACCTCCTCCTGGACCTCCTCCTGTCCGCACACAAGCTGTTTCAGTAGGGAGCCCAGCATATTCTCTGGGGACTGCTCGTTTCGGGTGGCGAAGTCAAAATAAAAACATGCAACGGTGGCATTTTGTCCTCCAGCCCGATCACACAAGCTGTCTATCACTAAGGAGCTAACATCGCTTGTCAGCACCTGACTTTTTCTTCTAGTCCTTCAGGTTCGCCCTTGTTACCTAATATAAGTTTTGCCAACCCCCGGATCTCCATAGCAAAACAAAACTGCGTTATCGGGTGCACCTCCCTCGCTGCTGGCGTACCAGCTTCTAAACTCCTCGGTTTGTAAAAGCCATTCCCCTATATTTTCGACTCGGCGGCCTTGAATATCCTGGTGGCGGGACCTTGGGTCTAGTGGGGATAGCCAAGCTAGGATATTAGGTCTGTCACCGGTGATAGTAAAATTAATATTAGTGGTGTTCAAAGAGCCGATATTATTACTGAATAGTTGAGACATTTCCAGTTGTTTACTGTTTAGGGTATTGTAAATGATGGATGATAGAGTTGTTGACTACCGGAGTTCCCGGGGGCCGAAGAAGAGCGGGGTTTCCGTGGAGCCTCATTGATGCCTCCGGGCCATCCGATCAATCTCCCTAAACTTGTGCCAACGATACCCTGTTTGTGTCTACTGCATTGGTAGTAGCCCAAATTTTGCACTGCGATCAACGAACACTCTTGAGCGCTTGCCCGATGTATATACAAGTGCATCAAGCCTTACGAACGAATAAACCGAGAAACACTCACGTCAGCTAGATTAAAACATCACAGCATTGTCTCTCATGATGTAGATACAGACCGGGAAGCTCTTCCCGCGACTTCACACCCGGTTCACGGGAATATAGGGGCGACGCTTCCTGATATTCGTGACCTCCAAGTACTCGCGATGTCGAAGCATTCTTAAAAAAGACTGCTATTGCATGCCGCCCAAACCCAAGCAAAAAGGCCGAATCTCGGTGGTATGCAATAGCAGTCTTTTTCAAAAAAGCCTCGACACCGCGAGTACAGTAATGTACTCACACAATGCAGCGTGGCGCCATGGCAGATTGCTACATTTACCATAATCTACCAACTTCTAATGCTCGAGGGGTAAGCTCATCAAAACAAAATACCATTAGACCGCCCACCTCAGGAGTAATTCAAACTTTCATTGGATGCTTACTAACAGCCTCCCACCGGAGCCTAGTATAACCGGAACCCAAGATTTACCACTCAACCACTTAACACAGGCAGCGGTTTAAATCTCCAGTGACACTCTTAGTATTTTATACCCCAAAATGTAAACAAGACTCCCCCGGTTATACAGTACGTGCAAAAAAAAAATAAGCCCCAACTCCATTCCAGTCCGTCAGTAGAAACTGCTACAATCGACCGTTACTCCCGAAAACATGGCCCAGCTACGACCACTGCTTCCCCTCATATTTTGTAACACCGTCACAGATCGTCACTCGGGAAGGCTGGCTGCTCGAACTGTTATTTCTTATATTATCATAGCATCTAATAAGATAATATAATACAATATGATGACTTGCCGTAACCCCACCAGAAGCTGATATTTGCCCAGCCAATATAACAAGGCCTTTGACCTCAATGAAGATGTAAGAGGGGAGCCCATATGGCCCATAAAAGTAGACAAGAAACCCCAATTTAAGTTTTTAAATACACAATTAGCCTTTCGAACCAAGGATAGGAATTTTGTGGATCTAATTTAGCCCTCAGCAGCGTTCTACTGTTCATAATCCTCATTCACTGCTAAAGCCTTGCATTCAATTCCTTTGTCAAACAATCTTCCAATCTGGGGGCAGGAAATCTCAAATCGACCCCCTATAAGGGAACTTGACTTACCGGCACTATCTTCAATACGGGCTTCTGCAGTAAAAGACGCCGTCCCCAGACATCAAACCTTATAGAGCGAGATACATTTTTCCAGTATTATACCATATAGCTGCAGTTTTTGGTGCTGTGTAACTTGTTTGCATTCTAGTAACGTACTGTACTGCACCGCCCAGAAACTGGCCAGTAGTACTACGCACGGTATATACAAAGCCGAAAGGCCCAACACGCCCGGCTCGGGGGTTACAAGAAACACCCTGAACAAAACCTTCACAGGTTGTGGATACCGCGCCATAGAAATATTTCGACATACACTTAAAATGTATGATATGGGTGTCGGAGCGGCATTTGGACATGGATTCGTAACCCTTGACCTCCTTCTAATTCTGCTTTTCTCACAGCTAAACCTACCTTTTTCACTTTTTTATCACTGATATACGAACAGCACAATACTCGCAGACCGTGATTAACTTATTGCTTGGGACACGAAGAGGACTCACTCACCAGCGGTGAGTGATAAAACCATTATTACCCCTCGCCTTTAGTGCTCTAACCCATCAGAAGAAACACAATCACTACGAAATATGGCCTGTCCCCGGTTTCTATCTGGAGCAGGATGTGAGATTAACCGATTCCCGAATACCGTAAAAGCTCGAATAATAGGACCATGTGCTCGTGCTATGCAGTCCGAAATTTCCTCCTCTGGAAAAAGGGTGAAAAACACACCAAAAATCTACCCCCCGAGATGAAAAGAAAAGGAAGAAAAAAATCACCAGACCATACTAAGAGAGGCAACTCCGACTTCCTAGCACACGGTCTGATTATTCGAGATCTTACGGTAATAAAATTGCCAGCGGTGTCACTGAGAGAGACGCCATTGGAGATAATAATATTGTAGCGAACCCGGGGAAATAATTCTCCCTAAACCTTAACATCCTTCCCGGTACACGCTAGGAAAGCTGTAGGATAGGGTTCGGATTGGGGGGTATGGGGCGGGCTGGCCCGCGAAAAATGAAACGTAGTCGGCCAAAAATCAAACGTGCCCCGTGTTGTGGTAGCCCTACTTCCTCATTTTGTGGGCAGGGTTGGTTGGGTGATTTGTCTATATAAGGAGGCCATGCCTCCGCTTTTTCCCTTCTCAACACAGAACACTCAACACAACGACAACCATCCATCCGGAGGACGACAAGGACCCAAGGACCAAAAGGACGACAACTGAAGTACGAATCATCAAAAATCCAACACGGCTGGTTGGTGGGGAAGGATTTGAGAGGGAGAACGTGGAGGAAAGGTCAAAGAGGAGGGACGGCTGGAGTGGAGAAATGTTTGAATGGGAGAACATGGAGGAAGGTCAAGAGGAGGAGTGGTTGGAGTGGGGGAATGGATAGGGTGGAGGAATGGGTAAAGAGGAGGAATATGTGGGCACTGGGGGAACTTCAACTCATATGATGACAAGCTTAAAAAACTCTTAAAACTCTTCCCTAGTTCCTTGTTTTATAGGAACTTTCAGGGCTGGGCATAAAAATAACAAAGCTATTCTGATGAGTTCTATGAAGTAGTTTTTACTTGCAAGGTTGTACTGGAGGAGCACGATAGCAGTGTCAATACTTTCCAATAGTGTAATATAAGACACGGTCCAAACCCAATCCCTCTATCAGACAACCTTATAAGCCAGCAGCAAAACCTCCTTAACACTATTAGCAATGTGACAAACTCCATAATGCCCCACTATAAGCCAATTTACTAGGAAAACTTGCCCGCTCTGCTACCGGTATATCCAGAACCCTCTGGGCTAGGTTTTACAAATAACTTCTTGGTCCCAAAATCTCCTGCTTGTATCATTAGTGGAGAATCTTAATAGGGTTTTTTTGCATTGTCGGGCACTTGGAATGCCGTGGGAAATTTATGGTATTGTTCTGTGGGCACAGTGCCACCAAGGACTGGGCGAGGGGACCGCACTGTATTGCGGAATGGGGGAATATTGAAGACTGGCCTTCTCCACTCCCTCGGGGTTTCTGGTGCTCTAGCGCAGGGCTGAGCTTGTAGGATAGGGCACATATCACTACCTTTGCGGCACTTTGGCGAGTAGGTACCCTTTATTCACTTAGATTCTAGGTATTAAACCTCAAAACAGTCAGCAGGAGCTCTGCACTGCCTCCCAGAAATTCGCGTAGTGAGTGGGTGGGTGAGTGTGAGAATACGATATGGCCTGGTTTTACCTCCTCGTGCGCAGGTATAGTAGGTAGCCCGTCTCCCGGAGCATAATACAACACAACACTGCGTAGGACAGGCTAATCTAGCGTCTAATCTTAACTCAAAGTATCAATCATGTTGTGCATTCACCGCCAAGTTGGCTTTGCTACGGGGTCAGCAGAAAAGTAATCACGTTTTATCGATACCAAGCGAGGTGTATCAGAGAGGCCATAGGATGCATATCATAAGCTATACTACTAAAAAGAAAGAAAAGTAAGAGGCGTTTTAGCGCCCTAGGAACAAGAGGAAATAAAAACAGGAAACTTCATGGGCCAGTGACCCCTTGACTCCCCCCCCCCCCCCCCGACCCCGATCCGTCCCTAAGTTATCCGTTCCATCCATTCCAATGCATGCATGTTATGAATTTTGCAAAACAACCGAGTTGAGAAAATAAGAAAATACAACTCAACGAAAGAGAAAGAGCATGAAATAAGTACATCGACAAGAAAGAAAAAGTTATTATTAAGGAGACCAGCTTCACCAATTAGCATTCATAAGCAACACATCCAGGGTATCATAGGAGCCCACTCATCCTATAGGCATACTATCATCTCTCGTGATAGGCATCTAGAATCATGGGGCGTGAAAGAAAAATGAAATTAACGAAAACAAGGAGGAAAAGAAATGGAGAAACAAAAGCAATCTAAACCCCAGTGCTCACACCACTAATACTTCTGCTCATTGGCTCATCGGAAAAGTCCAACCCGAGGGCTGGATAGGCCTTCGACTTCCTCCCCGCCTCATCACCACCTCGCTCCTGACCCTGATCAGCTGCCATTCTCCTAACACTACCACTACTACTCCGTCCATCCGCAAAACCACTCTCTTCCTGTTCTCGCATCAAACGCTCCAGCTCAGCATCCATGCCATCATCACCTCCCGCAACTTCATCAGCATCGTACTCTCCAGCCTCTTCTTCGTTTGTGGGAAGCACGCTATCATTATTCTCCCTGACACCTGTACCTGAGAATGCACGGCCGAGTTTTTGGCCCCAGCTATTCTTCCGTCTGTCTGAGCTTCCGACGCTCTTGGTTGACTGGCTTCGCTTCAGGAGCCCTAGACTGGCAGAATACTCCTTCTGCCCTAAACCTAAGGTGCTACCGCTGAGGCTGGTTCTACCAGATTTTGACGACGTCCCCAGGGTCGGTGAATCACTCTGGACTTCGTTGAGAGAGAGATTTCGCCGACCGTTGGCGCTTGACTTGGCAGCTGGACTGTTGCGAATTTTGCGTAGGGCGGCGTTGGTATCGGCTTTTGGTGAGCGCGAGGAATTGCCTTTGGGTTTCGTTCGGAGAACCCTTGATTGCTCAATCACCCCTTCAACAACCCTTCGTTCAAGTCCTTCGGCCCTTGCTTCGAGAAGCATGAGCTCGTCCCGCCTCAGGTCTAAGGCGGTCTCTAAGCTAGCGACTTCACCAGCAAGCCTCAGTTTTCGGGTGTAAAGTGCGTTTGTTCCTTCCTTCAAGGCTTCGACAGAGTCTTGGAGGTTGGTATGCTCTTCTCGAAGAGATACTGTCGCAGCTTCCACTACTTTCTTTTCTGCGTTAGCATTCTCAAGATCCATTTCGGCTTGCCTTGCCGCATCAATTTTGGAGCTCGCGTCTTCCAGGAGAACTTCCTTTTGCATTGAAAGAAATTCGGCAATATCGGCGGAGGTGGTGGTGACTTGCTTCTGAATCGAGTCGAGGAGACCGAGTTGGGGGAGATACTTGGATGTTGAGGTGCTCCCGGCAATCAACATGTTGAGCTTTTCTTGGGTCTGAGAGTCATCATACGCAGGCGGAGGAGGTATAGCATCGATATCTGGCTTCTTAGCAATCTCTTTATTCGCCTCCTGGAGAAGATTCTTTAGCTCCAGTAAAGCGTTGAGTAGTGTCGGCTGTTGCCCCTTGAGTTCAGTATGCAGTCCATCAACAAGTCCAAGCACATCCTCAACTTGTTTTTGGGTCCTGCGGTGCTCGTGAGTGACTGTAGTATTCGATTCTTCTACCGCTTTTTTCACTGCAAAAACATCCTCTCTGACTTCGGTCGCACGTTCTTCGATGGACGCATTAATATCGGTCAAAGCTGACTTATTCGCAGCCTGAGACTCCCCGATGGCGGCCTTAATTCCCGATAAGTCGGTCTGAGAGGTTTCAATTTTGGTGGCCAATGTGGAAACAACTTCCATCACTTCCGAAGCGGCGGTCTCGACAGCATCCGCCATTCCTAGGAAGCCTGCCGAGGTCTCACCCCCCGAAGCTTCAACCAGGTGCCTAACACTGTCAATGCCTTGCTTTACCCCAGCGGCAGAATTGGTAACAGCCTCGCCGACACTTGAGATCATTTCCTTCGCCTGCGAGATGGCGCCGCTAATGCTGGAATTGCCACCTTTGACTTCATGGTGGACTTCAGAAATGCCACCAGAAATCCCGGAAATTCCTTCCTTCGTATCAATTTGAAGTTCGGAGAGTGAAAGGTTGATACCGGTTATGCCGTCTTGGGTTGCGGTTCCTAATTTTGCGACCGAATCGGCAACACCCGTAATAGTTTCGTTGCTCGAGTTCTGCAGAGCTTCAACCGCGGTATGGACTGCAGTGATTGAACCTTCGAGGGCTGTGTTTGACTCGTCGACGGCAGTAGCAAACCCAGTAATGCTATCCCTGGTTTCAGTGTGTTTTTCCTCAACCAAGGTTTTAACGACCGCAACCTCGACCCGACATTCACCAACAGCAGAATTGACATCAACAATCGCCTCCTTTTCTTCGGCCCGGAAGTTACTAAGCTCGTCTCTTATTCCATCTGCTACCATTCGAATTCCCTCAACACCTTCTTCCAGAGCTGACTTAGTGGCTGGATCTGTACCGGAATTCTTTTCCACCACCTTCCGGAGTTCCTCAAAAGCTTCTTTAATCTTCTCGACTTTTTCGCCAACTTGAGTTCTTTCTGGTTCGTGGGGGATATGGTGACCGGATCTTGACATCGCTTCTCGAATTTCCCGCCTTAATCCATCGATTGCTTCGGAGGGGTTAGTCGCTCTTGCGGCTTGAACGCTCTTCTCTACATAAACCACCATCTCTTCCTTCAGAGCTCCTATCCATTCTCTAACTTCGGTATCATCCGGCTTGCTGGCGACTAGAGAACCCATCGATTTTTCCATCACTTCCTCGATGTCCCTTTTGAGTGATTCCATAGACTCCTTCATTTCTTCATTGGATGTCGCCGACAGCCCAGGAGGCAGCGGAACCCCTGAGATCCCGGAAAGGCCCTCAACTTGAGCTTTTAGCGCCTCGATAGTCTCCTTTATATCAAGGCCTTGAACCTGAAGTTTTAAGGCTTCGAGTGCATCGCCAGATTTTCCTGATAACTGTTCCACTTCTCTCTTCAATCTATCCACAGCGCCCGCAACTTCTGCCGAGGAAGAGTCATCCATCTTTCCCATTAGAATATCCATTCCTTTCTTCAACCCCTCAATTGACTCCACCACACTGCTGTCGGACCCTTTCTGCTCCAAGCCCTCAACTTGTGCCTTCGGTTCTTCCGTGATTTCGGTTACCGCACTACCTTTGGAGTTTTCTACTAATACTCCAATCTGGGCCTTCAAACTTTCGATGACTTCCATGACGGTAACATTGGGCACCGCAATCTTGGTTTCAAAAAGTTCCCCAAGCTCGGTCTTGAATCCCTGGAGCACGGCCCGAATCCGTTCTGCTCCTTCAGTGTTCTCGGCAGGAAGAGGCATCATAGATAGCTGTAGTGTGTCACGGACATCGCGTTTCAATTCCTCAATTGCTTCTTTCACACTCTCTTCAGAATCGAATGTCGAGTTTGCAATGGCGGCTGCTAAGCTGTGTTGGACCATCTCACCAATCTCTGATTTGAGATCTTCAAGCACTCCCTCCATTCTTTCAGCGGAACGGGATGGGAGTCCTTCGACGTCAATGGGCCTGGGGGCCACCATAGACATTGTTTTGTCCATTAACTCACTCACCTCCTTCCGGAGCCCTTCAATGGCTTCTTTCACATTACCAGAGCTTGCTTCAGACGGTGACGATTTAGCGAGAATGCTGGTAATGTCTTTCTTAATCTCCTCGAGAAGTTCTTTTGTCTCCCCGTCCAAACCAGATTGGGGAACAATCATAGACGTAGACTTTTCTAAAATTTCAGCAATCTCTTTCCGAAGATCCTCTAACAGTTCCTTGGAGCTGTCTGAAGAAGAATCTACAGCCGAGGACTTTTCCATGACGCTTGCGATGTCCGCTCGGAGACCCTCAATAGCCTCTTGAATTTTGTAGGCAGGTTCTCCGGCTTGAGGCGTGCCGACAGCCATAATAATACTCTTCTCAACCATTTCGTGAACTTCCTTCCTGAGATCTTCGATAGCGCTCGTCATTTTTTCGGATACTTCAGGGTTGGAAGCAATTGACCTCTCGACTCCCGCGTTCTTCTCGATTTGTTCAACCACCTCCTTCATCTCCCCAAGGGCTTCCTTCACTACCCCTTCAAGACCGGCCGTTGAGTTGGAAGAGACGGCTTCTGATATTGATTTGCTCATTTCCCCCAGTTCGGTCTTAAGTTCATCAACTGCTTTTTTCAATTTCTCGTCCGTTTCAACAGAGGAATCACTGAAGAGAGCAATTGTGTTATCCATGGTCTTGGAAATCTCAAGAGCTAACGATTCGATCCGGGCCTTGATAGATTCTGCCTCAGGATATGATGTAGGGGGCGCCAATGCGGTTACTGACTTCTCCATCAACTCGGTGACCTCAGCTTTAAGTTGGTCGATTGAAGTCTGGATTTTCTCGGTGTCTTCAGTCCTACCGGTGATGACGGATTTCATATCTGTGATGGCTGCACTCGCTCGTTCATTGGAAGTATTGAAGGATCGCTCGATCAGATCTTCAAGGCTGCACTTTAGATCTTCAATGGCTGCTTGGGCGGGGGCGGACTCTTCGAATTTGGCAAGTCCCTTCGAACTAGATTCACTGACTGACAGGATTTTCTCAAGGAGTTCTTTGACTTCGGCCCTGAATGTTTCGATCGAGGTTTCTGGATTCAAAGTGTTTATGGCCTTAACGCTCTGTTCTGTGGCTCGTTGGAGCTCAGATTTGAGTTCTGCAAGTGCTTCCTTAGAATCCGCAGCTGCAAAAGCAGCCAAACTTCGCTGTGCCATTGCTCCCAGCTCATTCTTTAGCTCTTCTATGAGAGAAACGGGGTTAGAATTATTTATGGCCTCGACAGCTTTCTCTGCAGACTCCTTTACGGCTTCCATATTCTTCTCCAGGAGTTCCTCAACTTCACTCTGGAATTCCTCTACCACAGCCCTTACACCAACATCTTGTTTCCAGATCATCTCATCTCCATTCGCAAGCATTGTCTTCTGTAAGTGTTTGTGGAGGAACATAAGCTCTTCGATTTTCCGGAGAGTTGCACCTTCAAACTCGGCGAGTCGGTCATTCCCGCCACTGACCCCAGAACGCACCACCTCAAGAAGCTTGCGAGTTTCTCCTGTCTGGGAATGGGTATTTGAAACAGTGTCGCCGAGTTCTTGGAGGAATCTGCTGATGCTGAGCACAGTCTCGTGGGTATGAGTATTGGCGCTATTCATGTCTTTATGGAAAACCTTGATTAAGGCGTTGATGGTGGAAAGGGTGATATCTGTGCGAGTTGTAGTTGAAGCAATGTTAGCGAGAGCGGTGATAGCAGCCTCATTGTCCAAGTCAGGTGGGAGAGGAGGGTTGGTCATGGTGAGTGCTGTAGATTGCAGACCTGGGTTGCTGTGTAGCCTAGATATTGCTTGTCTCTGTTCCGTAACCAGAATTTCAATCTCCTTCATCAGGTCCTTCAATGCTTCATGCGCCTCCCTATCATGACCAGCCCATCGCTCTTTCCATTCGTCGATAAGTTTCTGAACATCTCGAGTTGTCTCCTCGCCCGAATCGACGCCGCGCTTGATATGATTCAAAGCATTGAGGATTTCATCGCTCTCCACCGAGCCCCGTGTAGATTCTGTTCCTGTAGCATCTTGTGCCGAAGATGAGCGCCTAGTTATAGATGAGCTGAGGGAGTTTGTTAGATCTTCCTTCATGCTATCCATCCTAGCTTTAATCCCTTCGAGCAGGGAAAGAACCCTTTCGTCTCCACCTTTGTCTTTCAGTTCTTCAAGGGAGGACAAAACGGCATCGATTTTAGAATCCCCCTCCTTGTCTCGAAGCTCCTCTAACAGGGAAATGACCTGTGCATTTTCACCTTTCTCCTCCTTCTGCTTTAGTTCCTCTAGTAGGCTAATAATCCTCAGATCGCTTTCTCTCTCTTCCCTCTGATATAGGGTCTCTCGGATATTCTGAAGCATAGACAATATCTTCTCGTCCATACCACTGTCTCTCTCCCTTCCAGGAATCACAAGCTCTTTCCCTTTGCTGTAGTCCCGCTCTTTGAATTCCTCCAGCAGGGATAATATCTTTTCTTCGTTTTCGATTCTATCCAGCTGGGGCTTATTGAGGGTATCCTGGATATCTCTCAAGAGATCGATCACGCGGTCCTGTTCGTCTTTCGTGGACATTTCTCTCAAAACCCGCTCAAGAGCTGCCATTTCCAGACCAGATTTCTCGCCCCTAGCTCCGGTTGGGGTTGCGAAGTTATCACTCGCATAGCTCGAGGCTCGACTACTCGTAGAAGCACCAGAGGTGAGAAGCGGAAGCGAAGAATTAGTGAGTAATCTGTCACTCTCCAGACTGTGAAGGCTGTGGACGAGGTCCCGAAGGGATTGACGGATATCTTCATCTCTACTCTTAGTCGCCTCTTTGAGAGAGATGAGATCGGTGGCATTGTCTTTAGAACGGCGAGAAAGATTTGTCATCTCCCTCTGGAGAC
>Ga0307509_10002611_pt1 | contig 28848 bp, 34 predicted proteins | sample 10_EM_MG_FD_202245 | JGI IMG/M metagenome (GOLD analysis project Ga0307509, IMG submission 202245) | Populus trichocarpa ectomycorrhiza microbial communities from riparian zone in the Pacific Northwest, United States - 10_EM | ecosystem: Host-associated > Plants > Roots > Unclassified | place...
TGATGCTAATCGTGTCGGTTGGATCCGGCAGCGGCGGAGTCGCGTTTTGTTCCATCTACACCCGCCCAACCTTACATAGGTTCCCAGGATCAGTTTCGTAGCCCTTCCATTCAAGACTCAGCATATCATACGTCTGTTGAACAACCATTCCAACCGCTCGACTATCTACCTCAGCAGATCACGGTATTACCACAAAATCAACCTCGTTCCCCAATATCGCCACAATCATCTGCATCATACAGTGGCGCGTACCCTGTCCAAGCCCAACCCCAATTCGAGGCACCAGGGCATATTTCGCGAGGCCAGCAACCGCAACAGTCTACCACTTATTATCAGCAACCGCAGAATGAAGTTCCCGGATTTCAGCCGTCTCCAGCTACCCAATATCGTGAACCACAAATCTCGCCTTCATCTTCCAGGTACCCACGAAACCCTGGGCCTTCACCTTTCGGATATCCCACAACGCATACACTTCCCTCCGGAACCACCACCACGTTTGATGGACGTCATGAGAGGCGAGGTAGTAGCACGTCCCGTGATCAAAGTGAGTCCCCGTGTATGGCGACGATATTCCAACAATTTGACTCATCAATACCGCAAACAGGACCAACAGGACTTGCTTGTCGGCTTCCCGGCTGCAACCGTCCTGTAATTATGGATATGAACACACATGAGCTTAGCGAGTACTGTTCAAAAGAGCATATACAGTTCGTAGCCGTCTCTCTCGTCCTGGTCGTGCTCTAATGCTCAATTTCGCCCGTTGGGCGTCCAGGGAAGATCTACGGCGTGGTGCTTCTCTATGTCCTGCCTGTGGAAGGAGTCCTCGCCGACTGAATGGCAATTACTGCGGATCCGCCTGCGAAAGGTATGCAGCGCAACACCCGCGGCATCCATGGCACCGGCAAGATCCAACGTCGACGAGGAGCCCGCAGGAACAGGAACAGGTACTTCCTCTCGGAAGTGGCGATTGGAGCAGCCATCGGGGAGGGGTACCAACTGGGCACTCCGGGCTCGATTATCACCCCTCCCGTCCACTGCCGCCACCACGTACGTGACCAATCGGACTTAGACTTCCATACCGCGGAATGACTGTCGTTTCGTCGTTTCTAATTCTAGAAAATGTACGCTGCCCGCGGTGTGGCCACATATACACGGCGCCGAGCAGGAGTGGAACTCGGCCTGACTGTCCGTCATGTGGCTTCTATCCGCGACCATAGGTTCGGCCCTTAGGCCAATCTGCCGAGTACGTCAACTTAGGACACGGGTATTGGGCGCTTTGTGGCGTCTTGACAGCCTTCTACTTGTACTAATAACCCTGTAACAAGTCAGCTAGGCCACTGCCCTCACACCTTGCACGGATGGGCTTGGTGTTCTACCAGGTCCCCCCGTACAAAGATATCGCCAACACTTCGCCTCCTGTAACACCTCTTTTCTTTTCAGCTATGGACCCTGACTTGCGTCGCCTATTTATTCTGGCCATCATGACCAGATGGGGGCCTTCTCTTCATAACAGACCCGCATCAGATCATTGTCTTACTAACGATTGTGAGGAAGGCGTCTAGCTCGCATGTGAAAGTGAGGCCAATATGCACTCCCATGCCACTTACCATACTAGGCTTCGACACCCAATCCTCAGCACAATTGACTGGTTGCATGGTGCTGAGTCGGCGAGGTGTTCTGTTCAAGTTCATACCGTGTACATTTCCCCCTTGTATACCAGGTTTTTGACTCCCTCGGTGTGATAATCATTATTCATGCGCAGCTCAGCGTGATGCGCGATACCAATCTGCAGACATCCGCGAGCGTTTCCCGTTGCCTCACCCGCAGTTCCCTCTGCTGTTTCCTTGCTCCATTAGGTCAGGAAAGGATAGAACCCCGAAATTTCTAGATTGAAAAGACTCCGCTGTCCACGGAATGTGTCCCCAGTCTGTGGTCCCCATCTCCGATCATTAAGTTCTGTCAGGGTGTTGTCAGCTCGTGCACGACAGGAGAGCCACAACTAATACAGCACTCCTCCCAGCACTCAGGCTCACTGGCGGGCTGTGCGTAACACGTAACATAGCGATTTGATCACGTGTTTGAGCACGAGTCGTCTCCGACATTCAGTCTGCCAACTTGCCGAGCACACAAAAAGCCATGCGAAAGATCCCAGTCCCAACTTCGAACATGGATCCGAATCATCCCTTTTATGGCCCCTCGCATAAAGTATGCATTTCCGTGTAGAATGCCCTCGTCAGCTTTCTGACTGGTCCACCACTTAAACTCACAAGGGCTCCGCCTACCCCTACGCTCGCCGGCAACAGCCTCTAACCCAACCCCAGCGTGCTCCTGATCAAAGCCAATATGTAGCGTCCTATAGGCCCGCCGTCCCCAGTGGAAGTGAGATGCCCGACGAGTGGGGATACAACACTGGCACTTCGAGGACCGCGCAAGTTTCAAGTGTGCCTTACTTTGTGTACATGGCGAACGTGTCCTGATGAGCCCGAGAATTGACAGACGTACCAAGCCATATGCAAGGCGTTTCTCATCAGACTGGGTCCACTCCTCATGGGGTCCCACAACCTTTTCCTTCGGCCATGCCGACGGTTCCGACGTGTCGATATTCGAACTGCCACCGTCCTGTGACTAAGGACATGAACACACACGAGCTTATCGAGTACTGCGGAAAGGACCATATGGAGTTCGTAGCCGTTTTTCGGGCCGTGGTCGTGCTCTGATGCTGAATTTCACCCATTGGGTATTCAGAGAAGATCTACGGCGTGGCGCTCCCGCATGTCTTGCCTGTAGAAGGTGTCCTCGCCACATCAACAGCAATTACTGCGGATCCGCGTGCGAAAAGTGGGCAATGGAACGGCAACGACAGCACCAGCAGCAGTGTCCATCAGTGACGCCGCAGACACCAGTACCTTCTCCTGGGAGTTTCAATTGGGGCAGTATCGCGGGCGGGTCGCCTTCCGTTGGCAATCCCGGGGCCGGTTATCAGCCCCAGGGCCCACCGAATCTGCCAACAGGGGGTACGTGACCGATCAGACTTACACTTGACCAGGCTGATCGTTGGGCCATCTTTTTCCACTCCAGGGCTTGTTCGCTGCCCGCGGTGTGGTACGAGGTGCCCAAACGGAAGCGCTTGTCCATCGTGTGGCTATCGTCTGGCGCCATAGATCCTGCCTAACTAACCAACTACTCCAAGCTTAGGACGTGGCATTGATTGCTTCGCTACGCCCGACAACTTCCTACTTGCATAAATGACTGTGTAAGAAGGTCAGCTTGGTCGCTACCTCCACACCGTGCATGAACGATCTCGATGTCCCGCCACGTCATCCATATCATGATATTTCCAACACCTCGCCTACCGTATTGCCCATTTCTTTTCCCCTTAGCTACGGTCTCAACTTGCGTCGCCTAGTCATTTTGGCCGGATTTCCGTCCTACACCACTTGCTCTTGGGGCTGACCTCTCTCCCTTCCTCAATTGCGGACATGAGCGGATGATGGCCTTTCCTTTGTGACCAACTGACTCTCTGCCATTCTCTTAGCTAACGATAGTGGGGAAGGCGTTAAGGTCCCTTGTAGAAATGGCACCGATATTCATCCTTACCATACTAACCTTTAATACCTGATACCCAGCGTAACCGATCAACCCTTGCTGCTAAGACACTTTGTTCACACAAGCTTCTTGGGCTCGCACTATCAGTCTCTGGCCTGTTACCTTGTAATGATCCTGGATTGTCGTATATGCCATGTACTTTCTTGTCTTCTTCGTATTCCTTGTATACTATGTTTTCAACTCCTAACTCGTGTGACGTTCGTGTGCAGCCCAGTGCGGTGCCACTCTGCAGCCGTCTCTTGTGTCCTCCCGTACTTCCGTCTGCTGACAGTGGAGTCTTATTCCATTGGACTGAGGAACGCCCGTCTCATAGTTTACCGGATCGTTCATACGAAAAGCCTGAGTTTTCTGGATCGAAGGTTCACCGTCGCTATCCCCGGAAAAGGGTCTGGTCTGCGCCAGGCGGTATTTCCGATTGCCACTAAGTTCTGTCAGACTGTGCAGGCCAACAGCCACTACTAATACAGCAATACTCGCAGTCGCCGCCCATCACTGTGCGTAACATGGACACAGCAAATTGATCACGTGTTTGAGTGCGCGTCTCCGAAACCTGAGGCATAAAAGCCAAGCGAAGGGTCCCCCAATCCCCCAGCTTCGAGCATGGATCCGAATCACCCCTTCCACGGCGCCCCGAATAAGGTATCTCATTTCCCTGCGGAATGCCGTTGTCAACTTTCTGACCAGCCCACCCACTCTAACTCATAAGGGCACCTACCCGTCCCAACCACCGCACCCAACCCAACCTCAGCGTGCTCCTCCTCAAAGCCAATATGCAACGTCGTATGGGCATAGTGCCTCCAGCGGAGGCGGGACGCCCGACCAGTGGGGATACTCCGCTTCGAGCACCCCGCAAGTCTCAAGTATGCCGTCCTTGTTGTGTGAATGGTAGATGTGTTCTCACAAGCTCACGCATTAACAGACGTACCAAGCCATGTCCAAGGCGTTGTTCACCAGACTGGGCCCGCTCCCCACGGGGCTCCACAACCTCATCCCTCAGCTGCGCCGGCAGCCAATAGCAATTACTACGGATCCACCCGCGAGGGGTGGGAGGCGCAACGACAACGCGAACAGCAAAACCAGCAGCAACAACAACAACAACAACAGTGGCAACAACAGCAGCAGCAACAGTGGCAACAGCAGCAGCAACTTTCACACCAACAGCGGCCCCAACAACAGCAACATTGGCAACAGCAACAGCGACAACAACTTGAACAGCAGCGGGATCAACCTCATTATTTTCACCCAACAGCGACAATGGGGCCGCAGGCACTAGTACCTCCTGGAAATTCTAATTCTAATTGGGGAAATGCCGCGGGCGGGTCGCTTGCCGTCGGCAGCCCCGGGGTAGTTCATCAGCCCCAGGGCCCACCGAATCCACCAGTAGGGGGTACGTGATCGATCACTTGACTACACCACAGGCTGACCGTTGAACCGTCGTTTTCCAACTCCAGGACGTGTTCGCTGCCCGCGGTGTGGTACGACGTACCCGAGTGGGCGCGCTTGTCCATCATGTGGCTACCGTTAGTTGCGATAGTTCAAGCTTCCAGGCCGACCACCCGCGAACTCCATCTTGAGACGCGGGGATTGAGTGCTCTGCGGCGCCCTGATAGCCTTCCTACTTGCACTAGCAACGATGTAATGATCAACTCTTCCGCTTCCCCCACGGAGGATCTCAATGTTCCACTGACTCCCTTGATTCCATGACATTGCCAACACCCCCGCCTTCTGTAACTGTAACACCCATTTCTTTCAGCCTCGGCTACGAGTCTCAACTTGCGTCGCCTATTTATTTTGGCCATCCATCATGATTCAATGATGAATTTCCATTGATGATAGACTCACTAGTAATTACCCCCTTACTAACGATTATCAAGAAGGCGTCCAGGTCGCATAAGGAGGGATGATAGTTATGTATCGGTGTCACTGACAGTGACGCCAATATTATGATGCACCACCATATTACGTACCATACTAACACAATACTCGGCACAATCGACCAACCCCATGGTGCTGAGACATTCTGCTCCTAGCCTTCTTGGGTTCGCACCATGATCTTCTCCAACCTGTCATCCAGTAATGAATCATGGATTGTCATATATGCTATATAATCTTACCTTCGTGTCCTTTGTATATCACGTCTTCGACTCGCTCGGTGTGATAATTCCATCCGCTGATTTCTGCATTGAAAGGACACCCCCACTAGTACTGCCTGCAGGAAGTGTCTCGCGTCTGCACCAAAAGCTCCCCATCTCCTATTCCCATAAACTTCCATCAGAATATATTTTTTCGTCCAGTTTCCATCAAAGGCGCATGATGGCGGTATGCTTGGTACATGGGCGCAAAGTTTGCGCCCATGTACTGCTAGTAATAGCATCTTGCCGATGAACACGGAGACGTGACTAATTCATTCTCCCCCGTGGCATACGCGTAGTATAGGTGGGGCGTGAGGCATACAAGAAAGGTAACAATGCGGCGGTGCGCGGAAGCGAGGGGTGGCGGTATCTTGTCGTGCCAGTGGTTCCCGTTCCCGTCGACGCGTGCATCCATTAACCATACGCGATATGATCACGTGTTGGAGTGTGAGATTCGCGTTCAACGTCGAAGGCCTGATAATTCAAGTTCAACGTTCATCCTCTGCGAACCTTCGAAACCTGAAAACCCTTGAAGATGGCACTATATTCCATCATCTTTCATCTTTCACCGACTCCAACCCCTTCCCACATCCTTCAAGTGTCATTACACCCAATTCATTGACTTTGAAACATGGATCGTCAGTTTCAAGGCGCCCCAGGTATTATTTCCCTACAGAATGCCCCGTCGTCAGCTTTCTGACTTGCCCACCTACTTTTAATCTACAAGTGCTCTTACATTCTCCAACCACAGTACCCAACCCAAGCCCAGCGTGCTCCTGCTCAAGGCCAATATGTAGCGTCCTAAGGCCATCGCCCCCCAGTGGAAGTGAGATGCCCGACAAGTGGGGATACCACACTTCGAGAACCGCGCAAGATTCAGGTGTGCCTTCCTTTGTGTGAATGGCGGACGTGTCCTGATGAGCCCGAGAATCGACAGACGTACCAAGCCATGTGCGGGGCGTCGCTCACCATACTGGGTCCACTCCTCGTGAGGCTACACAACCTTTTCCTTCAGCCGCGCCGACGGTCCCTACGTGTCTCTATTCAAACTACCACCGTCCTGTAGCTAAGGATATAAACACACAAGAACTTAGCGAGTACTGCGGAAAGGAGCATTTGCGGTTTGTAGCCATTTTTCAGGCCGTTGTCGTGCTCTGGTGCTGAATTTCGCCCGTTGGGTATTCAGAGAAGAGCTATGTCGTGGTGTTCCCGCATGTCCTGCCTGTAGGAGGTCCTCACCGCGTCAACGGCGATTACCGCGGATCCTCGTGCGAGAGGTGGGCAATGGAAAGGCAGCGACGGTGGGGCCGCAAGCCCTCGTACCTCTTCCTGGAAGTTTCAATTGGGCCAGTATCGCAGGCGGGTCACTTTACGTTAGCAGCCCCGGGGCCGGTTATCAGCCTCAAGGCCCACCGAATCTACCAGTAGGGGTACGTGACCGATCAGACTTACACTTGATCATCCTGCAGGCTGACCGTTGAGTTGTCATTTTCCAACTCCAGGGCTTGTTCGCTGCCCATGGTGTGGTACGAGGTACCCGAATGGAAGCACTTGTCCATCATGTGGCTACCGTCGAGTACAATAGGTCCGCCTACAGACAGACTGGCCGAATACTCTAGCCTTAGGATGTGGGAATTGGATACCTCGCGTCTCCCTGACTACCTTCGACTCTGTTATAACCTATACAGTACGTTTCTGATTCACGGATTTTGAGGCACTCCGCAAATACCTCTCTCGAAACGAATCAACACCCTGTAATAACCCATAGCATCTGGTGTCCATGGATTATGACAGTGTCTACTGTAGAATATTGTAACGTAGGCAGTTGGTCTACGTGCGAGAGGAAAGCAGGCCGTTCCAAGCCTAGCGCGCACAGGTACCTTACAATATGTACATGAGCAGACAGGAAAGAATATATCTTGCGCTCGCTCGAAGGAAATATATATTGACCCAAAACGGACTGGGATCTCAAGATCTGGCTCAATATGGATGAAAATTTGGCCCTGAAGGATGTTCCATTTGAAAGCGGATTGCTGAAACTCCGCCTCAATCCTGATTTAGTATCATAAAGTCGGAACACGGAACACAAGTCTGACAGCAATCCAAATTTGGTTGGCTCAGCCGTTCCGATTAGTCATTTGACACCAGTTCGCTGCGATGTGGGCTGTCGAGCTAATCAATGCCCACCTGTTACTTCATCTCTTTCCTTGGTGTTCACAACGGTGAGCAATGGACGAGACAATAGGAGCAAAGAATGGGACAGACACATCTACTCCACTCAGCCAGCTATTCCAGCGTGGGTTCACCCGTTCCGAAGGTAAGTTCCCATCGGAAGATATTGAACCATGATTTCCTCACGAATTCCTCGTCCACAGCTAGCGCAGACTCGAAAAGAATGTGGTCAATATTTGAAGAGGAATTTAAGGATTACGGTGACAACCTCGCCAACGCCCAGAATGACAACATCGATAAGTTCCTAGTGTTTGTAAGTCATGATTTACTAATTGTGGCACCCCTCGTAATGATCGGCTTGAAAGACTGGCCTCTTCTCTGCAATCGTCTCCGTTTTTGTCATTGAGAGCTATAAGAAGTTGTCCCCCGACTCTGGCGACAGGACCACGTTTCTTCTCGAGCAAATCTCACGGCAGCTTACTGGTTTTGAAAATGGCACGTACCCGCCGTTCCAGGACTCTTCGCCGGTTTCCCCTAGCCGTACCATACTCTGGGTCAACATACTGTGGTTCTTAAGCCTGGTGAATAGCATCATGGCCGCCTTCAACGCAATGCTAGCGCAACAATGGGTAGGTCGGTACAACCAAGTGTTGCTCAGAAGCCCATCGCGCGTCCGATTCTTCTTGTTTCGCGGCGCACAGAAGTATAACTTATCAAATGCAGTCGCGATGGTGCCAATACTACTCAACATCTCCGTGCTTCTCTTCCTCCTTGGTCTCATTTTATTTCTCTTTACGGTCTCCCATGTCCTTGCCACTATGATCACAGTCTGGATCGGGCTCTTTGGCCTGGCGTACCTTACGTTGACCATCCTCCCCACCATCCATAGCTTTTGCCCGTATTTCACGCCGATGTCGGGCGCATGGTGGTATCTATGGCACATTTCCCTCTCCTCTGCAGCGTTTCCCATTCAATGGATCTTGGGCCGGTTTCGTGCCGACTCGCTTCCATATCACCTAAATGAGGGCGATTCACTCGAGCAAGGCACACTCACCAAGTTGTCACGAGTTTTTGACTATGCGTTTCAGAAACATACGCAATGTGTCAAGGATGGCTTACGACGGAGCATCATTCATCAGGTGCTAAACGCCTCATTGGCTACGGACCGCCAGGCGCTCACTTGGCTGCTTCAGCGCCCCGCAATGGCTGACAAAAGCAAGATTCAAGAGGTTGTGGACAGCATCCCCGCTTCGACCCTTCTCCAACTCTCATGTGACCGAGTCCCCGTCGATTCTGGACAGGTCACCATCCACGTACATCTCTCAAACCTGTTACAAAGTTGCACACAAGGCACAACTGAACTCCAAGAGGATGCACGCAGTCGCCGCCTCCTCATATGTCTAGATGCTTTCCACCACATCGTCGAATCTTATCCCATCCTCAATGGAGAATCGCCATCCGATGTATCTCTGAAGCACGTGTGGCCAAACTTTAAGGATGTCGAGCTTGTACGAAGACTTTGGACTGACAATGACCCAGCCGTCCGTGTTACTTCTCGTTCCATTTGCACACATCTCGCCGGACTCCTCCTCCGCAAACATCCGCTCGAAAGATCGGAACAGACTTGGCTACAAGAAATAATGGGGGACCCGGAAAGCCAAACCTACCCACCGGATCGCGTTGCAATAGCAGACCATAGGAACCTCATGTCCTTTGTTTACGGTGTCCTTTCCAACTGCGCCTATGACTTCAATGTCAAGAGTATTACTCGTTTCGCGGAATCGCTGGCGGTTCTTATGAATGCAGGAAGATCGGCCGCCCTCAATAGGGACATCTTCGAGGCAGAACTCACTCTCCTTATCGAACAAGTAGAAAATGGTGACCACCACAATCGTGACGAGGTAGTTGACAGATTGCGCAAAATGTTCCACGTATTCCTCCATGTTGATCCACACCAAATAACTGAGTTGAATCGAGGGTGAAATGCAGCACAGGGGTAAGAGGTTCACGCCCAATTTTATTCACAATTGTTGTCACACCCCGGAGTTGATTTCTTATACGCTTGTCTCGTGTGTTCGTCTTGTGATTTGATATATTTCTCTGACTGTAGTATTCTGTGATTTTGTTTTTGCAATCCGTGACTTTAATCTCGCCGCTCTCAGGTTTACTAACTGTAATAGAATGAAGAAGTGAATGCGTCACCCTACGTACCAGTGTCCAGTGTTTCGTTTTTCGCCTTCAAGTTATCGCCGCTACCTGCCATGCCATACATGAGGCCTGAGGACCCGATCTGGGTCAAATTTGATCACGCTGATTCATCACGAGGGTCTGGGCCCTGGGCCTGCGTGATTCTTACTCTACTAGTATCCAACTATTGATCTGGGATAATGCAACTAACGTCTTTCCGTCTTCACCCACTATCGCCGTCACTATGCCCACAAGCAATGCAGCAGCTGGACCCTCTACCTCTGACTATCATACCCAAATATTTTGTCCTGTGATAAATGATTACAACAAATTGACGGGACAAGATCTACAAACTCATTGCGCCACTTCAGATCTCGTCAACACGGCTGCCGTCGTGACCGCGTTTCGAGATCAGTTGCAAGGTTTCGATGAATATCGCGATGGAAACAGGGCATTGATGACCTGTCTGCAATCTATTGTCGGTCTCCTCTCTACGACTTCAACCAAGTTGGACCCTAGGGAAAGTGCCGATTCAGAAATTGTGAGCGTCAAAGCATTCATCTCGTATTGAGTACTACTAAAATATCTCTTTCTTAGTTATCCCCGCCCGCGAAAACCATCTGCACCGCCGTCATTATTCTCCTCAGTGTACGCCTCTTCCAATGATTCTCTTCGTGCCTTCTCATGACCCTCAATATTCCTAGGCCAATGACGGCAACGAATCCTACGACTTTCTTCTTACCCTCTTCGAACGCCTTGAATCCCCGCTTCAGCGTGTCAGAGATCTTATCGTGATCTCATACCCGGCCGGGATAGAGGAGCCACTTTGGCAAATTATGGCCAAGGTACTTTCTACTCTGGCAGTTTTCAGTAAGACGAATCGACTCAGAAACGGTGTGTCGGTTCCATTAATACATCCTTTTTTTGGCTGACTACGGTATAGAAATAAATCCTTCGATAGGTTTCAAGCAACTTGAGGAGGACCTTGAGAATGCATTTCAACAGTTGAATGCGCTAACCAAGGAAGCAGACTTGACTCAGAGTTGTATTTTCTCTTTTATCCAAAAAAATGAAGAAACACGAACATGGTCCGAGGAGGAACAAAAAATCGTTATTAATGCGCTCTCAAAGCAGGCCAATGGGAAGTGAGGCACCTCCAATAGAGTAGATTGTGATTCTGGCTCATCATCTTTCACAGATTTCGATGGATTTCTCATAAGATTGAAGTCCTGCATGGAGATGGAAGTATCCTTCAACGCATTCGCAATGCTCCACATGAACTCGGCACTGCTTTGGACGAACATTTGGACAAAATCTCTGAGGAGAAAAGCCAAGATGCCATCCTCCTCTTTAAATGCTTGATTGCGGCTTTTCGCCCTCTTCGGCTCAGAGAAGTCGCAGAGATCTTCGCCCCTCAGCCCAACCGAGATACGACTCGTTACGAGATGGATATGCTTTCTGAATGCAGGGATTTGGTCGATTTCAACGAGAGGAAGGGTGCTAAAGTCGTTCAGTTTTCATCCCCCTTTGTGAAGGAATTTCTGACTTCGGAGCACCTGAAAACCTCAAACTACGGTAACAACTCCCGCTACTACATTACTCCAGAAGCTGCCCACACAGCTCTTTCCCGGATCTGCATTACGGTACTTCTCCAGTTGGATGAAGATGTGGACAAAATAGCCCTCAGGCGCTTCCCTCTGGCTTTCTACGCGGTAAGCCACTGGGTCGATCACACCCTCATGGGCAACGTATCCCAGAATCTGGAGATCATGAGGAAACTGTTTGACCCAGAGAAGTCGCATCTAGATGCATGGACCTGGATGTATGATATCGAAAAGGGACGATGTCGGATCATGGACGATCTCGGGCCTCGACCATCGCCACGTAGCGCAACTGCTCTGTACTATGCCGCATTATGTGGTTTCAGTGAGCTGGTAAGCTACCTAGTCAAGGAGCGACAAGAAGACCCCATGGAAACTACCAAGCGTGGTTATCATTGGACACCGCTGCACGCGGCATCGTACAAGGGACATCTCGGCGTCGTTCGTGTGTTGCTCGGATGTAGGGTTGACGTGAACAACCCAGCCGGTGATAGGACCCCGTTACACGCAGCATATTATGGCGGACAGCTGGAGGCTATGGAACTCTTGTTACAGTATGGAGCAAACGTGAATTCTCGGGACGCTGTGAACCACACACTCTTGCATCGAGCATCACGTGATGGACAACTACAAGCCTTGGGTATGTTACTCGACTACCAAGCCGATATCAACGCCAGAAACAGGAGCGGCTGGACACCATTGCACTGGGCGGCGTTGCGGGGACATGTCGGGGTCACGAAACGGCTCTTGGCTGGAAGGGCCGCGGTGAACTCGCAATCTCTGAACAACAATACACCATTATATATTGCATCGGTCATTGGAAACCTTGAGGTTGTGGAGGTGCTGCTTCGGAGTGGGGCGAACGCCTCCATACGGGGAGAACATAATTGGACATCACTCGAAGCTGCTAGGAAGAACGGACGTGGCACGATTGCCGAGCTTCTGTCGTCGACTCGGAGTGGTGGGTACAGAATTCCGCTCGGACGTGGCATATCCGCAACCGAGGTTCGACCAACGAAGCGTCGCGCTCTACTCGTTGGGATAACCTATTCTAACACATCCAGCAAGATGTGGCCACAGCTGTACGGCCCTCATGAAGATGTGGATCGCTATCGGGAACTTCTCGTTAGTGGGTAGCTATACACCCCATTGCTACTTTCACCCATTCAACAGCAATCACTTTCGCAGGGACATATGACTATCGCCCGGAAGATGTCACTGTACTCAAAGATCATCACGATTTCCATGAGGACGCACAACCTACTCGCGCGAACATGGTTCGTGATAGCGTATCATCATCACCATCCTGTGATCCACATTAAGATACAACACAGATTCGTAAGCTGAAAGCACTGGTATCTGGCGCAGAGCCAGGCGACAGATTCACTTTCTTATGTATGTCTCTATCCTCTTAAAGCTTCCTCCATCTGACAGACAACCACAGACTCGGGACATTCAGACCAGATGGATACAGATGACGAGACAGAGGAAGATGGCATGGACGAAAGTACGCTATCATTCATCCCGAGAAGTCACTTTCTCATGCGCACTCGCGTAGTGATAATCACAAGTGATGAGGAAACCATCTTTGACAATGTCAGTTTGTGATCCGGGTTACCTCAACGGCGCTTGTCCGCTAACGAGTTTCCAGGAGCTCAATAGCATTCTTGCTCCCCTTCCTGTTGGGTGCTCCCTCCTTGTACACATCTCGTTTTATTTTCGTTTTCAGATTAGCTTATGCTGTATCCTTCAGGCTATTCTTGACACGGCCCATTCTGGAACCTTGCTCGACCTTCCTCACTACCATTGCAATAATGTCTACGTGCCATGGCAATCTAAGGGCGAGCGTTGGACGAGGACCTGGCAGAATATCAACGGCTTGTGTCTGCATCCTGTATCCCTTTGTATTACGCTAACAATAACTTAGTGCGCCGCCATGCGATTATTCCTGATGACTCAACATCGGGCGTACCACCATTGATTGCAAGCATGAGAGGAGGACAGCGGACTCGGCAGTCAAATGGACCCTTACAAGTTGATGTCCATCCTACGAACCAACCGAAATCGACCCCAGGAGGGCAACCAAGTGAAATTCTGAGTCCACGCTCACCACAGGGCAGTTTTTTCCCGACTCAACCGCGATCCGCTACGCCAGATAGTCTGTTTGACTGCAATGGCTGGTGCGGGTACTCACAGGCCGCCGATTTGTCTCCGGGTCAGACGGTTGTGAGTATTAAGGGTCCGATATAGGAGGGCAGCTTCCTCATGTTTGTTTTCAGGTATCTATATCTGCCTGCTCGGATTTTCAGCGCGCATGGGAAGGCCCAAAAAGCTCGCTGACCACGATCCTGTGCAATTACCTTAGTTGGTGTATATTGTAGGACGATATCATATACAGATCTGACACAACCCTTCAGAGAAAAACAGTTACCCATCATACCAGGCCTTAATGACTCATGTCAAGTACGTAGATCATCACTGTATTGTGACATTGATGTGAACCGCAAACGCTTAATCGGCCCCATAATCGGTTTTCCTTAGCTTCCAACTTCATGAGAATGCCTGTGCACTGCATGAGTTCACTCGCAAAGAAAGAAGGAAAGCTTTCCATTACAAAGGAGACAAATTCGATGGGGAGCTTGATACATTTCAAGAGCCACAACTGAGCAGCCTTATGAGATTAGTGGGTTTGTACTCAGATTGGTTTCTGTCTGAGTGCTGAATGCCTCTTTATAGAATATGAGTAACACTCTCCTGCTATGATATGATGTGTTGTAGATTTCCCTTTGATTGTCCTTACCCTTCTTACACGAACACTATCTGTAGCTGAGGTTCTGTGCACAAGCTTCTTGGGTTCACATTATGATAGCCTTGGCCTGCCACCCAGTAACTAATCATGCATTAATCATGCATTCGCATATATGACTTGCACCCTTGCCTTGATCATTGTCACGGTGATATGGTCTGTAACCGTCCGAGTCTGCGAGCGTCTTCTGTCTATCTCGCAGTTCCGTCTGACGATTTCTGCATTGATGGGACACGCCCAATGACTGTAGAGTCTCCAGAGTTTGCGCGAAGTGGGCTCCATCTCAGATTCCCATATACTACTGTACCGGCCGAGTACTAAGAACACAGACCGAATTTGGCCACTGCAGGCGAACAATTCGAATTGGCCGGGTACAGCAAATGCCATCAGAATCTCATTTCCCACATAAAGTCACCAGGTGGTGTGATCACGTGTTTGTGCGCGAGACGCGGTTAAAAGTGACTTGGCGACATCACGTCAAGATAATTCACATCTTTTGCCAATCTTGGAAGATCCATGGAAAGGATGGCGCTGTACCCTATCATCTTTCATCTTCCACCGACTCCGACCCCTTCCCACATCCTTCAAGTGCCATAACACCCAATTCCTTGGCTTTGAACATGGATCATCAGTTTCAAAGCGCCCCAGGTATGCAGCTCCCTACAGAATGCCCCGTCGTCAGTTTTCTAACTTGCCCACCTACTTTAATCTATAAGGGCTCTTACATTCTCCAACCACAGTACCCAACCCAACCCCAGCGTGCTCCAGCTCAAAGCCAATATGTGGCGTCCTAAGGCCCCGGTGGAAGTGAGATGCCCGACGAGTGGGGATACCACACTTCGAGAACCGCGCAAGATTCAGGTGTGCCTTCCTTTGTGTGAATGGCGAACGTGTCCTGATGAGCTCGAGAATTGACAGACGTACCAAGTCATCGCTCACCATGCTGGGTCCACTCCTCGTGAGGCTACACAACCTTTCCTTCAGCCGCGCCGACGGTCCCTACGTGTTGCTATTCAAACTGCCACCGTCCTGTAGCTAAGGATATAAACACAAAAGAACTTAGCGAGTACTGCGGAAAGGAGCACTTGCGGTTTGTAGCCATTTTTCAGGCCATTGTCATACTCTGATGCTGAATTTCGCCCGTTGGGTATTCAGAGAGGATTTATGTCATGGCGTTCCTGCATGTCCTGCCAGTAGAAAGTGTCTTCGCCGCGTCAACAGCAATTACTGCGGATCCTCATGCGAGAGGTGGGCAATGGGGCCGCAGGCCCTCGTACCTCCTCTTGGAAGTTTCAATTGGGCCAGTATCGCGGGTGGGTCACTTTCCGTTGGCAGCCCCGGGGCCGGTTATCAGCCTCAAGGCCCACCGAATCTACCAGTGGGGGGTACGTGACCGATCAGACTTACACTTGATCATCCTGCAGGCTGACCGTTGAGCTGTCATTTTCCAACTCCAGGGCTTGTTCGCTGCCCACGGTGTGTGGCATGAGGTGCCCGAATGGAAGCACTTGTTCATCATGTTGCTACCGTCGAGTGCAATAGGCCTACAGACAGACTAGCCGAATACTCTAACCCTATGACGTGGGAATTGAATACTTTGCGTCTCCCTGACTGCCTTCGACTGTTATAACCCATACAATACGTTTCTGATCCACGCACCCCGCAAATACCTCTCTCGAAATGAAACCAACACCCTGTAATAATCCATAGCATCTGGCGTCCATGGGTTATGACTGTCTTCTGTATAATATGTACATGAGCTGACAGGAAAGAAGATATATCGTGCCCTCGAAGGAAACAGATATGACCCAAAACGGACTGGGATCTCAAGATCTGGCTCAATATGGATGAAATTTTGGCCGTGAAGGATGTTCCATTTGAAAGCAGAAACTCCGCCTCAATCCTGATTTAGTATCATGCAATCGGAACACAATCAGAACACGGAACACAAGTCCGACCGCAACAGCCATTCCTCATCGCAGCGAACTCCTCTCTTTCCTTGGTGTTCACAACGGGAGAAAAGGACGAGACAATGGAAACAAAGAATGAGAAAATGGAAGCAGAGAATGAGACAGACCCATCTACTCCACTCGGCCTGCTATTCCGGCGTGGGTTCGCCCGTTCCGAAGGTAAGTCCCCGACGGAAGATATTGAACCATGATTTCCTCACGAATTTCTCGTCCACAGCTAGCGTAGACCCGGGAAAAATGTGGTCAATATTTGCGGAGGAAATTAAGGAGTACGATGAGAATGTTACTAACGCCCAGAATGACAACATAGACGGTGTCCTAGTCTTTGTAAGTCATGATTTTGCTGATTGTGGCACCCCTCGTAATGATCGGCTTGAAAGACTGGCCTCTTCTCTGCAATCGTCTCCGTTTTTGTTGTTGAGAGCTATAAGAAGTTGTCACCCGACTCTGGCGATAGGACCACGTTTCTTCTCGAGCAAATATCACAGCAGCTTGCTGGTTTTGAGAATGGGACGTACCCGCCATTCCGGGACTCTTCGCGGTTTTCCCCTAGCCGTACCATACTCTGGGTCAACATACTGTGGTTCCTGAGCCTTGTGACTAGCATCGTGTCCGGCTTCTATGTGATGCTGGCGCAACAATGGGTCGGTCGGTACAATCAAATGAGTCAAGGGTTGCCCAGCAACCAAGGGCGCGTCCGATCCTTCTTGTTTCGCGGCGCCCAGAAGTATAGTTTATCAAATGCAATCGGGATGATGCCAATACTACTCAACATCTCTGTATTTCTCTTCCTCTTTGGTCTCATTTTATTCCTCTTCACGATCTCCAAAGTCCTTGCCACTATGGTCACAGTTTGCACCGGGCTCTTTGGCCTGGTGTACTGTGTGTTGACCATCCTTCCCACCATCCATGGCTTTTGCCCGTATTTCACGCCGATGTCGGACGTCTGGTGGTATCTATGGCACATTCCCTTCTCCGCCGCAGCGTTTACCTTTCGATGGATCGTGGGCCAGTTTCGTGTCGACTCGCTTCCATGTCACCTAAGTGGGGGCAGATCACTCAGGCAAGGTACACTCATCAAGCTGTCACGAATTTTTGACGATGCGTTTCGTAAACATAAGCAACGTGTCAAAGATGGCTTACGACGGAGCATCATTCATCAGGCGCTTAACGCCCCATTGATTGCAGACCTCAAGGCGCTCACTTGGCTGCTCCAGCGCCCCGCAATGGCTGAAAAAAGCAACATTCAAGCGTTTGTGGACAGCATCCCCGGGGTGACCCTTCTCCAACTCTCATGTGCCCGAGTCCCCGCCGATTCTGAACAGATCTCCATCCACGTACATCTCTCCAAACTGTTACGAAGCTGTACACAAGGCACAACTGAACTCGAAGAGGATGCACGCCGTCGCCGCCTCCTCGTATGTCTAGATGCTTTCCATCACATCATCGAACCTTCTCACATCCCCAATGGAGTTCCGCTATCCGATTTGGCTCTGAAACACGTGTGGCCAAACTTTAAGGACGTCGAGCTTGTACGAAAACTTTGGACTGACAACGACCCAGCCATCCGCGTTACTTCCCGTTCCATTTGCACACATCTTACCAGACACCTCCTCCGCAAAAATCCTCTTGAAAAATCGGAACAGACTTGGTTACGGGAAATAATGGGGGACCCGGCAAGCGAAACGTACTCGCTGGATCGCATTGCAATAGCAGACCACAGGAACCTCATGTCCTTTGTTTACGGTGTCCTTTCCAACTGCAACTATGACTTCGATGCCAAGAGTATTACTCGTTTCGCGGAGTCGCTGGCGGTTCTTATGAACGCAGGAAGATCGGCCGCCCTCAATAGGGACATCTTCGAGGGAGAACTCACTTCCCTTATTGAGCAAATAGAAAATAATGACTACCGCAATCGTGACGACTCTGACGAAGTAGTTGACAGATTGCGCCAAATGTTCCGCGTATTCCTCCATGAGGATCCACTCCAAATAGCTGACTTGAATCGAGGGTGAAATTTAACACAAAGGTAAGAGGTTCACGCCCAATTTCTTCCAATAATCTTATGGAGCAATGGTTAGGCACCTGCTTTGATCTTGTCACAATTGTAGTCACACCCAGGAGTTGATTTCTTATACGCTTGTCTTGTGTGTTCGTCTTGTGATTTGATATATTTCTCGTGACTGTATGTAGTAGTATTCTGTGATTTTGTTTCTGCATTCCGTGATTTTAAGCTCGTCGCTCTCAGGTAACTTATACTGACTGTAATAAAATGAAGCAGTAAATGCGTCATCTACTAGTACGTACCAGTGTTCACTGTTTCATGGTTCGCCTTATCGCCGCTACCTGCCATGCTATACATGAGGCCTGAGAACCCAATCTGGGTCAATTTTGATTTTTACGCTGAATCATCAGGGCCTGGGCCTGCGTCTATCTAACCACTGATATGTTATAATGTACTAGTAACCAGCGTCTTTCCGTCCAACGTCTTTCCGTCTCCGCCCACTATCGCCAGCGCAATGCCCACAAACAATGCAACAGCTGTTCTCTCCACCTCTGACTATACCCAAATATTTCGTCCTGTGATAAATAATTACAACGAATTGACGGGACAAGATCTAAAAACTCATTGCACCGCTTCAGATCTCGTCGACCCGACTACCGTCTTGAACGTGTTTCAAGATCGGATGCAACGTTTCGATGAATTTCGGAACGGCAGCGTGACATTGATGACATGTTTGCAATCTACTGTCGATATCCTCTTTACGGTTTCAACCAAGTTGAACCTTGGGGAGAGTGCCGATTCAGAAATTGTGAGCGTCAAAGCATTCCTCTCATATTGTGTACTACAAGAATACCTCTTTCTCAGCTTTTCTCGCCCGCGAAAACAATCTGCACAGCTATCATCATTCTCCTCAGCGTGTGTCCCTTCCAGAGATTCTCTTCATGCCTTCTCGTAATCCTCAATCCTCGTAGGCCAATGATGGCAATAAATCCTACAACGCTCTTCTTACCCTCTTCCAGCGCCTACAATCTCCCCTTGAGCGTGTCAGGGGTCTTACCGTGCTTTCATACCCGGCCGGGGCAGAGGAGCCACTTTGGCAAATTATGGCCGAGGTGCTTTCCACTCTGGCAATTTTCACTAAGGCAATGAAGGAGATCAAGGAGAATCGACTCAGAATCGGTATGTCGGTTCCATTAATACATCCTTTTTGTTTTTTTTGGCTGACTACGGTATAGAAATAAATCCTTCGACGACTTTCAAGCAACGCGGGGAAGACCTTGAGAATGCATTTCAACGGTTGAATGCGCTAACCAATGAAACAAACTTGATAAAAAGTTGCATTTACTCTTTTATCCAGAAAAATGAAGAAACACGAACATGGTCCGAGGAGGAAAAGGAATTCGTCAGTAATGCGCTCTCAAAACAAGCCAATGGGAAGTGAGGCACCTCTCACGCGGCAGATCGCGATTGTGGCTCATCATCTTTCACAGGTTTCGATGGATTTCTCGGCAGCTTGAAACCCTGCATGGAGATGGAAGTATCCTTCGCCGCATTCGCAATGCTCCACAGGAACTCGGCACCGCTTTGGACGAACATTTGGATAAAATCTCTGAAGAGAAACGTCAAGATGCCATTCTCCTGTTTAAATGCTTAATCGCGGCTTTTCGCCCTCTTCGGCTCAGAGACGTCGCAGAGATCTTTGCCACTCAGCCTAACCGATATCCTGCTCGTTACGAGATGAATCTGCTTTCCGAGTGCGGGGCTTTTATCGTTTTCAACGAGTCGGAGAGGAAGGATCCTAAAGTCGTTCAGTTTTCGTCCCCCTTTGTGAAGGAATTTCTGACTTCAGAGCACCTACAAACCTCAGACTACGGTAGCATCTCCCGCTATCACATTACTCCCAGAGATGCCCACACAGCTCTTTCCCGGGTCTGCATTACGGTACTTCTCCGGTTAGATGAAAATGTGGACAAAATAACACTTAGGAGCCTCCCTCTGGCTTTCTACGCGGGAAGCTACTGGCTCGATCACACCCGATCGGGTAACGTTTCCCAGAATCTGGACATCATGAAACAGCTATTTGACCCCGAGAAGTCGCATCTAGAAAAATGGCTCTGGATGCAGGATATCGAAAAGGGACGACGTCGGACCATGGATGATCTCGGGCCTCGACCATCGCCACCTAGCGCAACTGCTGTGTACTATGCCGCGTTATGTGGTTTCAGTGAGCTGGTAAGCCACCTAGCCAAGGTGCGCCCAAAAGACCTGTTGGACACTGCCAAGCGTGGTCATCATGGGACACCGCTGCATGCGGCATCGTACAAGGGACATCTCGATGTTGCTCTTGCATTACTCGAAGGTGGGGCCGACGTGAACGAACCGGTCGGTGATAGGTCCCCGTTACACGCAGCATATTATGGCGGCCAGCTGGAGGCTATGAAAGCCTTGTTACAGCATGGAGCAAGCGTGAATGCAAGGGACGCTTTGAACCATACTCTGTTGCATCGAGCATCACGTGATGGGCAACTGCCAGCCTTAGCTATTTTACTCAGCAACAGAGCCGATATCAACGCCAGAAATAGGAACGGCTGGACACCATTGCACTGGGCAGCATTACGGGGACATGTCAAAGTCACGGAACGCCTCTTGGCTGAAAGGGCCGCAGTGAACTCACAATCTCTGAACAACAACACACCATTATATATCGCATCGGTCATCGGAAACCTCGAGGTCGTGAAGGTGCTGCTTCAGAGTGGGGCGGACCCCTCCATACAGGGAGAACATGATTGGACATCACTAGAAGCGGCCCAGGAGAATGGACGTGACACGATTGCCCAGCTTCTGTCGTCGAGTGGTGGGGGCATACTAGTAATGCCGCTCGGCCGTGGCATACCCACAGAGGTCCGACAAATGAGGCGGCGGGCTCTACTCGTTGGGATAACCTATTCTAGCACACACAGCAATATGTGGCCGCAGCTGTATGGCCCTTATGACGATGTGGATAACTATCGGGAACTTCTCGTTAGTGAGTAATCATGCAGCCAATGGCTAGTACTTTCACCCATTCAGCGGTAATCACTCTTGCAGGAACATATGGCTATCGTCCGGAAGACATCACTATACTCAAAGATCACCCCGATTTTCTTGAGGACGCACAGCCTACTCGTGCTAACATGGTTCGTGATAGCAGATCATCAACCTGCGATCCGCATTGAGATACAACCCAGATCCGTGAGCTGAAAGCACTGGTTTCCGATGCAGGGCCAGGCGACCGATTCACTTTCTTATGTGTGTCTCTATCCTCTTAAAGCTTCCTCCATCTGACAGACAAGCACAGACTCGGGACATTCAGACCATAGGCCTACAGATGACGAGAAAGAGGAAGATGGCATGGACGAAAGTACGCCCGCTATCATTCACCCCAAGAAGTCCCTTTCTCATGCGCACTCGCGTAGTGATAATCACAAGTGATGAGGATGCCATCATCGACAATGTCAGTTTGTGCTCCGAGTTACCTCAACGACGCTAGTCCGCTAACAGGTTTCCAGGAGCTCTATAAAATTCTTGCTCCCCTTCCGGTTGGATGCTCCCTCCTTGTACACACCTCGTAGTTTTATTTCGTTTTCAAATTAGCTTATGCTGTATCCTTCAGGCTATTCTTGACACGGCCCATTCTGGAACCTTGCTCGACCTTCCTCACTACCATTGCAACAATGTCTACGTACCATGGCAATCCAAGGGCGAGCGTCGGACGAAGACCTTGCATAACATCAAAGGCTTGTGTCTGCGTCATGTGTCCCTTAGTAGTACGCTGACAATAACTTAGTACGCAACCATGGCATGATTCCAATATCGGGCATACCACCATTGATTGCAACCATGATGGAAGGACAGCGGCGGACTGCTGATCGACAGTCGAATGAACCCCCACAAGTTGATGTCCATCACGGTGGAGTTCGTCCTACGGACCAACCGGGATCGACCCCAGGAGGGCAATCAAGTGAAATTCCGACTCGACGCTCACCACAACGCATGTATTTCCCGGACCAGGAGCGATACGCTTCGCCAGAGCGTCAGTTTGCCTGCGATGGCTGGTGCAGGTACACACGGGCCGTCGATTCGTCTCCGATTCAGACCGTTGTGAGTATTCAGGTTCTGATACAGGAGAGCAGTTGCCTCATGTTTGTTTTCAGGTCTCTATATCTGCCTGCTCGGACTTTCAGCGCGCATGGGAAGGCCCAAAAGGCTCGCTGACCACGATCCTGTGTGGTTACCTTGGTTGGTGTATATTATGGGATAATATCGCATACAGATCTGACACAAGCTTTTAGAGAAAAACAGTTACCCATCATACAAGGCCTTGATGACTCATGTCAAGTACGTAGTAGGGTAACATAATGTAAATCGCAAACGCTTAATCGGCTCCATCACCATTTCCCCTTAGCTTTCAACTTTATTACAACGCCTGTGCACTGCATGATTTCACTCGCAATGAAAGAAAGAACGCTCGAGGAGATAAATTTGATGGGGAGCTTAATACATTTCAAGAGCCACAACTGGGCAGCCTTATGAGACTGGTGTGTTGGTACCCAGATTGGTTTCTGTCTGAGTGCTAATTGTCTCTTCATAGAATATGAGTAACACTCTGCTGCTATGATATGATATGTTGTAAAATTTTATTTGCTTGTCCTTACCATTCTTACATGAACACTGTCCGTAGCTGATGTTCATCGCCTTTTCTCTCGGCTACGGGTCCCAACGTGCGTCGCCTATCTAATTTGATCATCGTGACCTGATAGTAGCCTTCCCTTTGTAGGTCCGCATCTGGTTATTCACCTACCAACGTTTGAAAAAAGGTGTCCAGATGGTATAGCAGTACGGCGCCAGTCGTGTATATTGGTGTCATACTAACTTCCAACACCAGATATTCAGAACGATGGACCAGCCTCCGAGTCGTGCTGAGACCTTCTGTTTACAAGCTTCCTGAGTTCGCATTATGATAGCCCTGGCCTGTCATCCGGTAACTAATCATGGATTGGCATATATGACATGTACTCTCAGGCTTACCTTCAGTTGATCATTGTGATACGGGTCTGTAACCGTCTGCGAGCCTGCGTTTTTTATCTATCCCGTAGTTCCGCCTGACGATTTCTGCATTGAAAGGACACGCCCAATGCCTGTAGGAAGTTTCCAGAGTTTGCGCGAAGTGGGAACCATCTCAGATTCCCATATACTACTACCGACCGAACAGGAACACAAACCGCATTTGGCCACTGCAGGCGAACAATTCGAATCGGCCGGGTACAGTAAATGCCATCAGAATCTCATTTTCCATCGAAGGCAAACGACGGTCTCATCGGTACATAACATATGCTCGGAATGGAAGCAAGAAGCAATGTACAAGCAGCATGCTCACATAAAGGGATTACGTGGTGTGATCACGTGTTTGTGGAGGAGACGCGGTTAAACGTTATCGAACAGAGTCATATCATCAACAAAGTGACTTGGCGACGTCACGTCAAGATAATTCACATCTTTTGCCAACCTTGGAAGACCCATGTGAAAGATGGCACTGTACTCTATCATCTATCATCTTTCACCGACTCTAACCCTTCCCACATCTCTCAGGTGCCAGAACACCCAATTCCTCGACGTTGAACATGGATCGTCCCTTTCAAGGCGCCCCACACGAGGTATACATTTCCCCACAGAATGCTCCGTCGTCAGCTTTCTGACTAGCTCTTTTTTTTTAAATCTGCAAGGGCTCTCACGCCCTCCAACCACAGCACCCAACCCAAACTCAGCGTGCTCCAGTTCAAAGCCAATATGTAGCGCCCTATAAGCCTGCCGTCCCCAGTGGAAGTGAGATGCCCGACGAGTGGGGATATCCCGCTTCGAGTGCGCCTCAAGTCTCAAGTGTGGTTTCCTTGCTTTATATGAATAGCGATTATGTCCTCACAAACTGGGGCATTGACAGATACACCAAGGAACGTTGTTCCCCAGACGGGGCTCACTAACACTTCCCGTGGGGCTCCACCACAACCTCTTCCCCAAACGGTGCCGACGGTCCCCATTCCTATTTGTCGCTATCCGAATTGTCACTACCCTGTGACGTGGGATGTGAGGACGTATGAATTTGCCGAGTACTGCGGGCTGGAGCATATGCGGTTCGTGGTCGCAGATCCTGTTCGCGCTTCTGGTGCTGAAGTATCGCCCGCTGGGTCAACGCAGGGACGCTGTGCAGCGTCTTGGTGTCCCCCTCTGCCCTGCGTGTGGGAAATTTCCGCGCCGCACAAACAACAAGTATTGTGGATCCCTCTGCGAGACATGGGCAGTGCAACGGGAACAGCAATTGCAACTACAGCAGGAGCCACGTCCGCAACAACAACAATGGCACCAGCAGAACCAGTCGCGACAGCCCTTGCAGCCATCATCTTCGAGCCCGCCTTCTGTCGTTCATAGTCCTAGTGCCGTCACATGGAGCAACGCCGCGCGAACATCGGCACTTCCCAACAATGCGTCACCGCATAGCTGGCAAGGTCGGTACCAGCAATAGCCATATATTTTTAGACAAGCATGTGCAATATATTTTAATTGATGCCTTGACAAAGTTAGCTTATGTTGACGAATGTAATGGGTGTAAGTTGATTACTTGTTTTGATAGCGTCTAGCCATCCTATGACAGTGCCTTCACGGATCCCAGCCGGGCTCTATCCTAGGACACAGCCCCATCATGCAGCCTCATTCTCCGCACAGGGCTCTCAAATTAACGGCAAACGGCGAACTAAATGGGCAGAGTTGATAAGGCTCCCAAACAAAGCCCTGGAGAAACAAGCTCGAGCTTTGAGAAACCACTGCCTCCCGTATAATGTCACTCCACGAGTCCTACAAGCCAAATCCCTACTCCTATGACAACGCCCCTTGGGACCAGGGCTATCCTGGTTACAGGACCCCACCTCCTTATGACGCTGGCTCCCCCCCAATATCAGATGATGATTGGGCCGAAGACCCCGAATACGACACACCATACCCGGGGAAGCCCGCGTGGTCAATGACTGCAAAATGTCCTCGTATGTGACGGATCCATACACTGTCCGCGATGCAAAACTAACCCATAATGCCGAACCTCCACGACCGAGCAGACTACGGGAGTTTTGCCCCCATGCGACCCGGTCGAGCGGTACCATATCCCGGAAGTGGCGGCGGCTGGCGGCAGACCCCGGGCCTAGCCTCGGGCTTTGGCTGGGATTCTCGCTGCCCGCAGTGCGGCAAGACGAAACGGACGACGGACGAGTGGGGATGGGACGACGGGGATGGGCCGTCGAACTACTACTACGCCAACGTGACCGGATGCCCTTACGGCAGTACTCCGACGCCGCAGACACAACAACAAAGTCGATATCCGCGTTGTCCGTTCTGCGGTCAGACTCGGTCGACGACGACGACGGCATACCCCCAGCAACCTGCTGCTGGCACTGGGCGGGCATTGGCGCTGGCGCTGGCACCGGCACAAGCCGAGGATGACTTTTACGGCACCGGAGCCTATTACGACCCATCATTCCCTGGGCACTTTTCGCGGGAAGAATGGCACTCTGGATCGCCGGTGCCATTTAATGATGCCAGTATGCCTTATCAAGGTCCGTACTCGTCCATGGGCACAGACCCATATGGCCATTATTGGCAACAGCAGCACCAAGGGACATACTCACCCTCACCTTCTGGCGCGCCGTACGATTTCCAATCGTCACCATACTACCCAACCACGGACGCGTACGACCGCGCAAATCAGGGCATCCCTGTTGGTGGTTACCCGTCCGGGATTCCAGGCATGGGAATACCTGGCGTCCCAAGGCGAAAGGTGCAGGGTACGTGTGGTCTCCAACCACTTATGGGCACGAATAGGACTGTTGATTTCCTGTCGGTGGAACAACCTATTAGCTTCGTACCAGTACACCTCCAGCCTCTACTTTATGGAAAGCACTGGTGGCATGGCCATGGGCTCTAGCCCATATGGGAGCGAGTATGACTGAAGGGATGGTGGTGAATAGCACAACTTGAAGGGCGAGACGAAAGGTCTGTCCAACTGCTGATCGGCCATGTACGGACACTTAACGTGAAAAAAGGGGACAATTCCTCTGCAGTGAGTCAAGGTGGAGGAATGGGCCGAGGATGTACGGCGATTGTCTACGGAGTGTTAAGGATGAGTTAATTTTCAGCACTACCGGACTCGGAGAAGAAGACTGGTCTTGTTCTTTCTGGGCGATATCCGTGCTTATTGCATTCAGTATGAGTATATGTACTTGTAAGCCAATGGTAGCCGACGATGGTACTGGTGAGGGCAAGAGAAAGAAAATATGATGCAAGGTGGCCGCTTGTCGTATCATAAAAGTGATGTCCGATGAATGCCCACAGATCTAGCTCACCAATAGAACCCTCTATCTGATAACGAACGACGTCCCACTGATCATTCTACGTAACCTGTAAAATGACACCGCAGGTTGTGAGAGGCACTTCGTCATGGACGGACTGGGACTCAGGGTCTGGGCCTGGGCCCCAGGGCCATTGCCGACCATGGACGTATGTCGTTTCACCGTCCTCGGCCACAGATTCGAACTGACCACGGTATTATCATTTCAAAGGACGCCAGAGACGCGAGCCTGAGAGCTGCGAGTTCCACCGTGTGCTACCAGCCGTACGCTTGGATCGATGTTCATCTCTATCCGTGGGGTTGGGATGGAGGCGAAACCGGTGGGCGCTGTTCCTCATGCTGAGATCGGCACAGCGTCCTCGTCCAGGACTCAATACCAGCCCACTTCCTCGGCAATCCACGAAGTTGTGCCCCAGCTAGCCAAAGGAACAATGTTGGTCTGGGGGTACTTGGACTAGTAAACAGGAGGGGTTAGGAGAGGAGACATTGAGGTGGCAGGCAGTGTTAGGCCACACCGAGGCGCACAACTAGGCGGTGCAAAACATGAGTTATGGTAGTTACCAAAAATTGCATTGGGTCAACGACTCGGCCAGGAGGGCAAAAGTAGGCACGCAGATTAGAGCCAAACATGATAATCGAACTGTTTGGATGTCGGAATGGTAGCAAGCTGTGCAGAGGGTCGTGCCAGTGCAGATAGTAAACCCGGGACATGCAAGGAATATGCTGCGTGGAAGGAGGTGGCAAAAAAGGTGATGGTCAAAGGAGAGAGGACCGCGCGAGAAGAGTTGCTGTGGCTCCAATTTACACCAGGCTATGGCACCTGTGCCCGCTCGTGTGGCATCCAATTTCGTGATGACGCTTGGCTTTACTTCGATGAGCACCTAGCACCAAATCCTGGGGCACGCGAGGACGATGCGGGGAGGAAAAGTGACAAACGGGTATTTTTCTCGGAGTCTCGGAGTAATACCGGAAAGGATAAGGTTATGTGGCGACGCGTTATTGCGTCATTTTACTACAGCAAATCAAATACTGTAATATCCAAAACGCGAATCAGTCAGCGAAGCAAATCACGGGAACAAATCGCGCAAGACAAGACAAAACAAAAACACGAGTGCAGTAGTTGTGAACTTGACGTTTTGACGCCGTGTTCTCCGCGACATAACGCCTGAATCTGACGACGATTCTGATGTACCGAGGTAGCACCCCTTACAGGGGTGAGGAGAAGGCGAAGATAAAAGCTATTCTCTGAGGTACTTCCAGGAGTTGCTTCTACCTTCACTTTTCGTCCCGCAAGTAAGTTAGGTGCCACCTACGTTACCGGCCTTTGCTACCCCAGTTGGAATGTGAGCGCCCAGCGTATCGGCACGAAGCCTCGGGACGTATAGGATACCCCGGTCATTGCACCAAATAGACATGTGAGTAGTGAAGCATCCAGCAGAATACTATAGTACTAGGACGCCAGCGAGCATTTCCGAGTTAATGTTTTTTTTTTTGCGTTTCAGCCTACTTTAGTTTCATGACCCTTTCCTAGTCCCGGGTTTATATCCCATACTAACAGCCGTGTTGGCATCTCAGTTCTCATACAGGGTTCGCTCACCACCTTGTCTTCTATCATCGGTGCGTGTGTCGATCGTAGGATGTATATTTTTGTCCTCATACAGGTTAATTCTCGCGTCGGAGTCGCGCGAGTGCTGTCTTCGCCGTGTTCATCCTGTGTGCGTGACGACCCCTTGCGCGCGTCTCGGATTCAAACTTAGATCATAACGCTTGTATCAACCAGAGATGCTAATTGGTATTAACCAATCGTACTTGCGACCGGCGATGTCTTAAGCTCGAGACGCTCGAGATGTGTGGTCTCTTTTCCCTGTTCGATACATGTGCGCATCATCCGCAACAATTACCAAACAATTCAGTGTGATAATACACCGCCAATTTGGATTG
>Ga0307509_10002612_pt1 | contig 28847 bp, 23 predicted proteins | sample 10_EM_MG_FD_202245 | JGI IMG/M metagenome (GOLD analysis project Ga0307509, IMG submission 202245) | Populus trichocarpa ectomycorrhiza microbial communities from riparian zone in the Pacific Northwest, United States - 10_EM | ecosystem: Host-associated > Plants > Roots > Unclassified | place...
GGCGAACACGCCGACCCCGAGGCCGAGCGCGCGTCCTTGATCGGCGTGGCCGGGTGTGGTGAGCACGAGTGCGCGGTTCACGCCGAGGCGCGCGAGCTCGGTCGCGGCGTGCGCGATCGTGCCGCGGCCGAAGATCACGCGCGCGGGGGCGCTGGAGTAGACGAAGTGCACGCTGCAGGCTACCGCACTGATCGGCGGCCGCGCCGTCAACCTGTGTCCCCGCGCGAGGGAGCCGGCGTGGCACGCTGCGAGGCGTGATCGAGATCGTCCGCGCCACCGACCTCGCCGCGGTCCGCGCGCTGTTCGAGGAGTACGCCGCCTCGCTCGGGTTCTCGCTCGCCTATCAGGACTTCGCGACCGAGCTCGCGGCGCTGCCGGGTGCATATGCCCCGCCCACCGGTGTGCTGCTGATCGCGCACGCGGACGGCGCCGCGGTCGGCGTGGTGGCGCTGCGCCGGCTCGATCGCGAGACCTCCGAGATGAAGCGGCTGTACGTCCAGCCTTCGGCGCGTGCGTTTCGCACACCGGATGGCACCTCGATCGGCCGCGCGCTCGCGGTCGCGATCATCGGTGAGGCTCGCGCACTCGGCTACCGCCGCCTCCGGCTCGACACCGTCCCGACGATGATCGCGGCGATCGCGCTGTATCGTTCGCTCGGGTTCGTCGAGAGCGACGCGTACTACCGCGGTGCGCTCTGCGGCACCGTGTTCATGCAGCTCGATCTGTGATCGCTGCCATCGTTTACCTCGATGTGATTCGCGCTTCGCGACGCGGATCGGTATCATCGCGGCATGGTCCGGTTGCTCCTCGTGCTCGCGATCCTCTTCGCCGCCTGTGGCGATGACTCCAGTCGACGGGTCGCGGACGCGCAGGTGTTCGACGCGCCGGTCGATGCCGCCGGCAGTGGCAGCAACGCGATGACCATCCTCGAACCGCACCCGCACGACTCCAAGCTCGACATTCTCGTGGCCGGCTTGAGCGTGGGCGTGATCGTCGGCCCGGCGTTTGGCGCACGCCGGCGCAAGCGGCGCGACGCGATCTAGCGGGCGATGCCCCGCGACGAGCAACGGTGGTTCGCCGGCGCGGCCGCCGGCCTGTGGCTCCTGTTCGTGGTCCAGGCGCTGTGCTCGCCGGTCCTGCTCGATGACTGGTTTTCGCTCCGCTACTGGCGCGATCACGCGTTCGGGATCACCGAGCTGTGGGCCTACGCGCGACATAACTACTTCCACTACAACCCGCGGATCGGCGAGGTGTTCCTCGCCGTCGTCGACGGCTCGCGCGCGCTCCACGTGATCGTGACGCCGCTCGTCCAGCTCGCGCTCCTGCCGGCGGTGTTCGTGATCGCGTTCGGGCGATGGCCGCGGCGCACGGTGCGCGACCTCCAGCTCCTGTTGTTCACCCAGGCGATGATCTGGCTCGTGATCCCGATCCCCGGGATCATGTACTTCTACCGGCCGTTCACGACGAACTACCTGTGGGGCTTCACGATCACGCTCGCGCTGTTCGTGCCGTATCGCCTCGCCTTGTCGGACGTGCCGCGCCGGTGGCTCGCGCCGATCGTGTTCGTCCTCGGCTGGGCCGCGGGGATGTGCAACGAGCACACCGGGCCGACCGCGATGGTCGCGATGGCGGCGTTCGTCTACGCGGCGTGGCGGCGGCGCCGGCTGCGTACGTGGATGGTCGCCGGCCTCGCCGGGCTCTACCTCGGATACCCGATGCTGTTCTTCGCGCCGGGCCAGGCCGTGCGCTACGGCGGGCTCGCGACGCGAGACACGCCGGTGAAGCTGCTCGCCGAGCGCGGGATCACCGGATGTTTCGGGATCCTGTTCGACTTCTTCTACGAGTGTCGCCTCGGCATCTTGCTCGTCGTCGCGGCCGTCGTCCGCTACGCGATCACGCGCGGGCGCGACGCCGCGTGGCCTCCTCGGCGCGAGCGGCTAACCGCGGGCCTGCTCGTCGGCACCGCCTCGGCGATCGTCGTGACGCTGTTCGTGTCGCCGACGACGACCGACCGGGTGTTCTTCGCCTCGGGCGTGCTCCTCGTCGCCGCGTTCGCGATCCTGGCCGAGCACCTGTTCGGCGAGCCCGTCGTGCGCCGGTTCACCGTCGCCGCATGTCTCGTCGTGTTCGGCTATCACGTCGTACGCTTCGTCGAGACCGGCCTCGCGATCGGGGCCGACAACGCCGAACGGATCGCGCTCCTCGAGGCGGCACCGGCGGGGTCCGTCGCGGTGGTGCCGACCTACACGTACGCGCTGCGCTCGCGATGGGTCCCCGGCGACGACTTCATCTACTTCCCGTGGCTGCGCGACTACGTCGGTGGCGAGCTCTACGATCTCGCGACCGTCGATCTCGATCGGTTCGACGGCACGCCGGCCGCCCGATCGATCGCGACGTGGACGTTCGCCACGGCACCGCCGCTTCGCCGCGATGCGCCGACGTACCGCGAGCTCCAGCGCATGCCCGATCACACGCCGCTCGCGCTCCGCGCCGGCCCCGCGCGCGCGTTCGCGATCACGACCACCGGACTGTTCAAGGATCCGCGCCGGCGCCCGCTCTACGTCCTCACGTGGACGCCCGCGGGCGAGCGCTTCGTCGACGGCCGTCCCGAGGACGAACCGGCCGGCCACTTCATCCGGGTGCGCCGCGCGACGCTGCCGGAGCCGATCGAGGATGCCTACGTGACCGGCTGCGGGATCGTCGACCGCGTCGAGCCCGTGCCGGCCGGCGACGCCGTGCAGTTGCCGGTCGACGAGCGTTACTGCCGCGGACCGTTCACCGCGATCGCGTGCGAGCACGCGCGCTGCTGGGTCGCCGGCTGGTACTGACTCAGTTGACGACGACGTGCGCCGGCAGCTGCACGTAGCATTGTCCGCTCTCGATGTCGTTGCATCCCGACGCGAAGCCCGCCGACGACCGGATGCGGACGCCGTACCACCCGACCGTCGGGTGCACGGTGCAGTCGCCATTGCACGTGCCCTCGGCGGGGTTGGACCTGCTGTGCGGGTTGCGCGGCAGATACTCGACGACCCGATGATTGGGGTTGTCGATCTGCAGCGCGCTCGCGTCGACACACGCGGCGGCAATGCAGCTGAGCCCGCTCGCGCACGTGTTGCCGCACGCGCCGCAGTTCGCCGCGTCCCACGAGAGGTCCGCTTCACACCCGGTCGACACCGTATTGTCGCAATCGCCCCAGCCCGGATTGCAGGTCAGCCCACACGCGCCCGCGGCGCACGCACCCGCCGCGTTCGGCTGCGGGCCGCACACGTTCCCGCACGAGCCGCAATGCTGCGCGTCCGAGTCGGTGTCGATGCACAGCGCGCCGCACGAGGTCAGCGACCCGCCGCACTCGCACACGCCGCTGGGGCAGTTGCGCACCATGACGTAGCCGAACGTCGCGATCGAGACGTCGCCGTTGTCCGGGTTGCACCGGGCCTCGTCGCCGGAAGAATGGTTCATGTCCTGACCGCAGTTGTCGCCTTTGGTGCCGATGCCGATGCGCGAGTCCGGGCTCCCGCAGTCGTTCTCCTGGTTGGACACGATGCCGATCCGAGCCGCGACGTTGTACGCGCCGTCGACGTTGAAGCCCTCCATGTTGCAGTACGGCTGGAGCGACGCGTTCGCGAGCAGGCTCTTCCAGGCATCGCGACCTTCTGCGAGCGCCTGGTAGCCACTCGTGAACAGCTCGAGCAACGAGCTGTTCACCTGGGCGACCTGGAGCCAGCGGGCATTGGCATCGGTGAAGTCGAACATGCCGACGCGCATCGCGTTGAACGGCATCGTCGCGAAGCCGGCCGACTTGGTCTCGCTGACCTCGTCGAGCGCGCACGCCGCGGGCTGGTACGGCGTCGCGTTGGTCCACAGCGGCGAGTCGTACGTGAACGTCGTGAGCGAGCCATCGACCTTCATGAGGAGGGTCCAGCCACCGCCGCTGGAGGTCATGTCGCAGTACGCATCGAACGGGTCGGCGCCGCCGAGACCATCCGGATCGATCTTGTAGATACCGTCGCCGAGCGCGGGGTTGGCGACGTGGAGCGCGTAGCAATCGAGCGCCGCACAGGTCGTATCGGAGGAGCCGCCGCACGCGGCCTCCTCGATTTCACCGGGACGACACGCGCTGCACGCGGCACACGCGCCGCCGGCGATGTAGTGGCCGCTGCCGCAGGTGGTGCACGTCTGGTCGGTCGCGGTGCTGCAGACCTCGGCGGTGCAGTTCGCGATCGCGGTGCACCCACAGGTGCGATCCGCGGTCGCGCTGCAGGCGGTCGTCTCGTAGGTCCCCGTGGGGCAGGCGTCGGTCGAGCAGGCGACGCAGGCGTTGCCGCTCAGGTAGGTGCCGGGTGCGCACGCGTGACACGTCGCGTCCGCGCCGGTCGAGCAGACCTCGTCGGTGCAGCCGGAGATCGCGGTGCAGGCAGCGCAGGTGCGGTCCGCCGTCGCCGTGCATCCCGCGGTCTCGTAGGTCCCCGCGGGACAGGATGTGGTCGAGCACGCGTGGCAGCCATCGGCCGCGAGGTAGTCGCCGCTCGGGCACGCCGTGCAGGTCGAGTCGACGGCGGAGGTGCAGGCCACGCCGGTGCAGCCCGCGATCGCCGTGCAAGTGCCGCACGTGCGATCGGTGGTCGCGCTGCACGCGGCGGTCTGGTAGCTCCCGACCGCGCACGCACCGGAGCACGCGACGCAGCCGGTCGCACCGAGGTAGCTGCCGCTCGGGCACGCGGTGCAGATCGAGTCGGTTGCGGAGGTGCAGGCCACGCCGGTGCAGCCCGCGATCGCCGCGCAGGTGCCGCACGTGCGATCGGCGGTCGCGCTGCACGCGGCGGTCTCGTAGCTCCCGACCGCGCACGCGCCGGAGCACGCGACGCAGCCGGTCTCGCCGAGGTAGCTGCCGCTCGGGCACGCCGCGCAGCTCGAATCGGACGCGGAGGTGCAGGTCACGCCGTTGCAGCCCGCGATCGCCGTGCAGCTATCGCAGGTCCGGTCGGCGGTCGCGCTGCACGCGGCGGTCTGGTAGCTGCCCGCGGCGCAGGCGCCGGAGCAGGGGATGCAGCTGTTGCCCTGGAGGTACGTGCCGGGCGCGCACGCGAGGCACGCGGCGTCGAACGCGGTGGTGCACGACTCGGTCGCGCATCCCGCGATCGTGGTGCACGTGTGGCACGCGCCTTCCGATCCGTAGGAGCCCTCGTCGCACGCGGCGAACCCGCACGTCCCGGCGACGCACGTCGCGGCGCCGCGAGCGGTGCTGCACACGGTGCCGCACGTCCCGCAGTTGGTCACGTCGGTCGCGGTGTCGACGCACGAGCTGTGGCATGCCGTCGTGCCGGAAGGACATGTCGCGACACATGCGCCCGCCGCGCACACCTGATCGGCGTCGCAGGTCGTGCCGCACGCCCCGCAACTCGCGGGATCGGTGCGGAGGTCGCGGCACGTGCCGTCGCAGTCGGTGGTGGGCGCCGCGCACGTGGAGTCGCGTTCGGCGTTGCCGTCGCCACAACCGATGGCAAACACAGCGAGGACGAGGAGGACGAGGGGGCGGTAGGTGTTCACAAAATCCTTACCGAGCACTTCGGCCGGATCAAGTGAACGTCAACAGTCGGAGAAGGTCTCAGCGCTTCTTCTTCGCAACCTCCTGCTTGCCCTCGCCGTCGAGCTCGACCCAGTTCGCATCGCGCGACTTCCACACCTCCGACTGGATCGCGCTCTTCGCGGCGGGGCGAGGCGCGGCCTTGCCGGCCTTGCGCTCGACGGCGACGGCGTCGTCGGCGTTCTTCTCGATCTGCTGCGACAGCTCCTTCGGCATCCGGGACGCGCCGACGTCGAACACGTTCTTCGGCGTCGGACTGCCGCGATGCGAGTCGATGCAGAACACGTCGAGCGCGACGTCGACGGTCGCGCCGGCGGGCACGTCGATCGAGGCCTGCTCCTTCTTGCTGTCGGTCGCGAGCTGCATCGGCCCGACGGCGCCGAGCCGTTGCGGCGCGGTGTCAGGGTCACCCTGCGGGACGAAGTAGAGCCCGGCGGCGGTGAACTTCTGCGCGGTCTTCTGCGGGTTTTTCACCTGCACCTTCAAGGTGCCGTTGACCGAGCCGTCGTACTCGACGGCGCGGATCTGGAGCGCAGAGCCCGGGACGGTCTTGAACTTCGTGTCGTGGCGCTCGGCGCTCGCGACCGTAACGAACAGGGACACGACGAGAAATGCGAGGTTGCGGACGAGTTTTCCGACGGACATGGACCCTCCTTGGTGGGTGGACGTCCAACGCACGGCCGCGTGATCGGGTCTCCGATTTGATGGATCCGGGCCGAAGAGATAGCCTGGAGCCCATGCTCGGACGTCTCGCCGTCGGTCTCCTCCTCCTCGCGAGCTGCGGCTCGGACTCGTCCACGACCGATGCGGCCCCCGGCCAGGGCGACGGCAAGCCGCTCGACGGTGCGGTCGACGATTTCGGCTGCGCCGGCGGCTCGGCGTGCCTGCAGTCGGACGTGTGCTGCGCGATGCCCGGCCACACCCCGGCGTTCGCGTGCACTGCGACCGCGAGCTGTCCCGCCCCGGACCAGCTCAACTGCGACGGCCCCATGGACTGCGGCGGTTCGACGCCGGTGTGCTGCGGCACCGACGTCCCGAACGGCACCGGCACGTTTCCGACCTGCGGCGTGACCTCGGTCGGGACGTCGTGCTCGACCGCCGCCGCGTGTCCGACCCACGTCGCGACGAACTGCACCGACACGACGAAGGTCCAGCTGTGCAAGGTCCCGGCGGACTGCACCGATGCGACGAACAACAAGTGCTGCACGTTCGCGTCGAACGGCGCGTCGTTGACGTTCTGCATCGACGCGACGACCGCGCAGCTGGGCGGCGGCGTCTGCCACTAGTACTCGGGCCACGGTGATTCTGACCGGTTGAATCCGAGCCCGAGCCCGAGCCCGAGCCCGCTCGTCAGAAACCACGATCGGTCCTGGACGAAAGGCTCCTGTTAGAAGTGGTCGCGATGCTCACCGCCATGGTCGTCACGATTTCGGGCTCGGGCTCGGGCTCGGGCTCGGGTTGAGCTCCTGAACCGATCAAAACCTCTGTGGCGAGGTATCAGGCCCGGTGCGCGCGCGCGTTCCACATCAGCACCGACGCGAGCGACGGGCCCGCGATCGCGACGACGAGAAAGAACACGTCGATCACACCGCGCCGGCGCGGTAGGTCGTAGACGATCGCCTGCAGGATCGTCAGCACCGCGTCGCAGGTCACCGCGGTCGCGACGACATCGGCGAGCGGGCGCCGCCAGCGGCGGGCGAGCGAGAACAACCCGACGCCGAGCGCGACGTCGAAGCCGACCCAGATGTACTGCCACGTCATGCTTGGAAAGAACCGTTCACTCGTCGGCAGCGCGATCAGCGCCGTCCACACCACGAGCAGCGCGGCGAACGCGCGCACCACGACGGCCGGCCCGCGCAGCAGCGTCTCGAGGCCGAACCGGAGCAAGCCGCCGCGCGCGAATGCCTTCAGCGTGTCGAACACGGCCGCGAACGCGTTGCCACCGGGTGGATAGGACAGGAAGATCGGATCCCACTCGCTCGGTTTGAACTTGGCCTTGAACGCGCGCAGGCCGTCGAAGTCGTAGAGCGAGCGACCGAGCCGGCGCGCGGCGCGCAACCACGAGCTGACCTCGCCGGAGAGCGGGACGAGCCCGAGCGTCACGATCGGGGCGTTCGCGGCGGCGGCCGCGCGCATGCCGGCGTCGACGAGCATCTCGATCGTGCCGTTCGGCGCCGCGGGGTCGCGCAGGAAATCCTCGAAGAACCAGCCGCTGCGCGCGTAGATCGGAATGATGCCGAGGAACGCGACGACCTGGCCTTCCCGCTCGGCGACGAAGTAGCGGCGCTCGGCGGGGAACGTGAACGGATCGATCTGGACGAGGAAGCCCATCGGTGCGATCGGCCGCGACGCGAGCCACCGCTCGATCAGGCCGTCGACCTGGACGCGTGTCGGATGCTCGGGCGCGAGCTCGGCGAGCGCGACCGCGCGGACCACGACGCCCTTCGCACGCGCCCGCCGCAGTTGCTCGCGCAAGCTGCGACTCGCGTCGACGACCTTCGCCCACGCGCCGGGATCCCAGACCGGCTGATCGCCGATCCGCAGCGCCGGCCAGTCCGTCGCCGCGCGAAACCGATCCTCGGTGCCGAACCACGAGGTGCGCCGCCCGGCCTCCTGCGCGGCCGCGGCGAACCGGCGAGACACCTCGGCGATCCGGTCGACCGCCGCGATCGGCGGTCCGGCGACGACCCACGCGCTGCCGGTATCGACGTAGCCCACGCACGCGTCGTCACCGTCGAACCAGTAGCGAAACCCGGGCTCGAGGATCTGGAACGACGTCGCGTTCCAGCCATGGGCGCGGAGCAGTGCGAGGACGCGCGCCGTGATCGGATCGCCGGACGTCGGATCCACGCGCGCAGTGTACGCGCCTCAGAACGTGATGTGGACGGCCTCGGTCGTTCCAGGTCCGCAATCGGTCTGCGCGCCATCGTCCTCGACGCGCGGCAGGACGGCCAGCTCGAGCGAGAGCTCGCCGTGCGGATCGAGCGTGGCCAGCTCGAGCGTGAAGTAGCCCGCGGGCGTCGTGTTGTTCCCCGCGAGGAACACGCACGCGCCGCCGGGAGGCACCTCCATCACGGCCATCGCGCTCCACAGCTCGGTGGTCCCCGAGGCGAAGCTGCCCGGCGCGGGCGCAGGCCCGAGATCGATGTCGATCGCGAGGTCGCCGCCGAGCGAGCGCGCCGCGATCGTGAAATGGAGGAGCGTGCCTCCCTCGGTCGCGCCGACGCCCGGGACGAGGGTGGGGCAGCTGGCAGGTGAGCTCGTCGCCTCGTCGCGGTTGCCGGACAGCTCGACGCCGCAGCCGGTGGGCGCATCGGGCGGGGCACTCGTGCCACCCCCGCACGCCGCGAGGCACGCGACGACGAGGGGCCGTCTCATCGCCGCACCAGGTGGAAGGTGATCGAGTCCGCGAGGCCGGCCGGCAGATGGGCGTCGTCGATCTCGGGGACGCAATCGCGATCGCGGTCCTGCTCGCCGCCGACCTCGCCGGTCAGCGTGCGCTCCGCGACCTGGAGCCCGCCGCGGGGGATGCCATCGACGACGCGCACGCACTCGGCCGGGTAATCGACGATCCGGTTCTGATCGCGATCGTCCCAGCCGTCGAGCACGAGCTTGTCGAGCCTGGCGATCCGATCCTCGAGCGTGGCGACGCGCGGCTCTCCACCGGGACGGCGAGCGATCAGCTCGTAGATGTCGCGGAGCGCGCTCTGGACCAGGACGAAGCGCAGCGGCGTGTACTCGACGCTGTCCGCGGGCGCGGGCGTGGCGACGTAGATCCGTGCGTCGCGATCGAAGAACACCGCGTCCATCCGATCGAACACCGCCACCGCGCGGTCTCGGTAGCGCACGTCGCCGGTCGCGAGGTACGCAGCGAGTAGCCCTCGCACCGCGGCCGCGTGCGCGTCGAGCGTGTCGGCGTCGTCGACCGGTGCGTTCGCGGCGACGTCCCAGCCGGACCAAGCGCGCCCCGTCGCGTCGGTGAGGTGGTCGAACAACAGATCCGCATGCGCGCGCAGGAGCTGGTCGAGACGTTCGGAGAACGTCCGCGCCGGATCGCCGGGGTCGTGCAGTGGGAACGCATCGAGCGACGTGGGACCCAGTGCGGTGTCGGGCGTGTTGTTCGAGTAGAGCTCGAGCTGACCGCCGAGCGAGCGCCGTACCGTGCGCAAGCCGAGCAGCGTGTACGCGAGCGACGTCGTGGACAGCGTGTGACCGCGGACCGGCGCGGCGCCGCTGAACGTCACGGTGTCGACGAGCAGCCCGGTCGCTTGATCGCCATGCAGCCGATCGAGATCGACGAGCGCGACCCGGATGATCGCGAGCGCGCGATCGTGGAGCGTGGCTTCGCCGTCCGCGAGCTGATCGTCTGCGGCGAACGGATCGCCATCGAACATCGCGCGCGCGGACTGGGCGCCGCCGACCGCGGCGTTGCTCGTGTCGGTGAGCGCGTAGAGCTCCGCGTAGCCCATCGCGAGGCCGATCGTGTCGAGCAGCTCGCTCGCCGGCGAGGCGAGGGTGTAGGCCGGGCGCGGAAAACCTCCTCCGGCATCGTCCTCGGTCACGTGGATCGAGGGGAACCAGCGCAGCGGCGCGGCGTGGTCGTACGCGATCGCGGCACCGATCGTCGCGAAGCCGGAGAGCGCGACGCCGTCCGTCGTCGTCAGGCGCGAGATCCAGTCGTCGGCGCGATTGTCGGCGCTCGCGAGGAACATCTGCGCCTGAAAACCCTCGATGTCGCTCGAGCCGAGGTAGGTGCCCGGTCGGGTCTCGACACCATCTTCGTCGGCGCCGACGATCGTGTTGCCGGCGCTGCCGACCGCGGCGAGCTCGTCAGGCTCCACCGTCGCGACCGGCGCCTCGACCGTATCGTGCATGACCTGGAGGTAGTTGATGACCCACAGGCCGTACTTCCACGCCGAGAACCCGTCCGCACCGATCGTGAGCGTGGGCTCGATCTGGGCGGCGCGATCGCGGAGGTGGAGCGACGTCGCATCGCACTCGTAGTCCGCGCTCGTCACGCTGAGCCCCATCGAGCCGGGGTTGTCGTCGGAGGTGATCGCGCACGCGAGGCGCATCTCGTGCGTCGGATCGATCGCGGGATCGAAGCTCGCGAACACGTGCGCGGTCGGCCAGATGCCGGGCCAGCCGAGCGGGTTGTCGGCAGCGCTGCCCGCGTCGAACACGAACCGGCCGTGGGTGTGCGCGGCGAACGCGAACTTCTGGACGAGTGCGGCGAGGTGCGCGGTGGCCGCGGCGCCGGTGGCGTGGTCGGGGTCGACGAGCGGGCCGTACGCGAGGGCGGTCCCGGCGCCCGACTCGAACATCAGGTTGTTCATCGGCTGCTTCGAGTACTCGTACGACTCGATGCCCGTCGAGAAGCCGGCGAGATCGATCCACGACAGCGCCATCTGCGGATCGAAGTAGAGATCGCCGGGAATGCGAAAGCGGCTGTAGTTCGCGACCACGCGCCCCATCGCCTCGGCGAGCGGCTCTCCGGAGATCTGCATCTCTCCCGCGGCGAGCATGTGATCGCGCGTGACCACGCGCGCGCGCTCGACCGTCGCGGTGATCTCGACGCTCGCCGGTGCGGCGTCGGGCGTGACGGGGAGGTCGTGCGAACCACATGCGATCAACGCGATCGCAGATCCAACGCGCCACATCGCGCGTCACCATACTCGACGGCGCGCGCGCGTCGCGAGCCGAAATCGCGGTGTCGCCGACGACGTTACAGTGCAACCTGGATGAGGCACCAGTGCCGGTGCGAACCTGCAAACAAGTGCGCGCAGTGACCTCGAACGCGCACCTGGTTCGCCCACTTGCCGCAGGCGCGGCGCTTGCTTGACGCGCGCGACATGCGCAACGCCATCATCCTCGCGATCCTGCTCGCGGCCTGCAGTACGAAGGACGCCCAGCAGAGCGACGCCACGGAGCCGGTGAGCGATGCCCCGGTGAGTGACGCCGGGCCCAACCTGCCGTCGCCGATCAAGTACATCGTGGTCATCGTCAAGGAGAACCACTCGTTCGATAACTACTTCACCAACTTCCCCGGCGCCGAGAGCTCGATGACGGCGAAGCTCAAGAACGGCACCGTGATCACGCGTGCGAAGGCGCCGAACGGTCCGCTCGCGGGCGACGTCAGCCACTCGCACGCGTCGGCGGTCATCGACTACGACAACGGCAAGATGGACGGCTTCGATCAGATCGTCGCGGCCGAACCGCGCCGGCCGTTCTACTACTACGCCGAGGCGCAGATCCCGAACTACTGGGCCTACGCGCGCAACTTCGCGCTGTTCGATCACTTCTTCTCGACGCTCGCGGGGCCGAGCTCCCCGGGGCACTTCGCCGTGATCACGTCGCAGACGCCGCACTACGGCAACTCCGACTGCAACGACGGCACCGACGATTGCGGCCGCGGCTGCGTGACGCCGGACCCGGCGCTGTTCGTGCCCGTCTACAACCACAAGACCGGCGCGGTCTCGACCACGGCACCGTGCTTCAAGGTGCCGACGGTGATCGATCGCCTGCCCGAGGGCTTCACCTGGCGGACCTACGCGAGCGGCAGTGGTCCAGACAGCCTCGGCACCGCCTTTAACCTCGTCGACAGCGTGGGCAGCCACGCGGACATCCGCGCCGAGCACTACCGCACGTACACCCAGCTGATGGCGGACCTCACCAGTGGCGATCAGGCGAACTTCACGCACATCGATGTGTCGAGCGCGCCGAACGGTGCCTCGGAGCACCCGCCGGCGGCGCCCTGCACCGGCGAGAACTTCACGGTCAACATCATCAACAAGATCATGCAGGGGCCGCACTGGAACGAGACCGCGATCATCCTGACCTGGGACGACTTCGGCGGGTTCTACGATCACGTCGCGCCGACCGTCGAGAAGCTGACGAACGGCACGTTCTTCAACACCGGGTTCCGGTTGCCCGCGCTCGTGATCTCGCCATACGCCAAGACCCAGGTCGTGAAGACCAAGACCGAGCAAGCCTCGGTGCCGAAGCTCGTGGAGGAGCTGTGGGGCATGCCGATGATGTCCGATACGGACCCGAACGCGCGCGACGGCCGGGTCGGCAGCATGCTCGATGCGTTCGACTTCACCCAGGCGCCGAAGCCGCCGCTCGTCCTGACCCCGCGGACCTGCCCTTAGGACTTGCATCGATGGGTGCGCCTGCGGCATCCAAGTCCGGTGCACGTCGCGCTGTGGGTCCTGGCCGCGCTCGCGGCCTTGCTGGTGGTCGGCTTCCTCGCGCTCGGCCGCGGCGGTGGCATCGCCGGTGGTCGGCTCGGGCGGATCGCACGCCTGTCGCGCTTGTCCGCTCGCCTGTCGGCGAGCTGGCTCGGCGCGAAGATCCGTCGCCTGTTCGCGCGCGGCGAGCGCCGGGTAGCGCTCGATGCCGCCGCCCGCACCGTCGCGGCGGAACGGGTCGCGCGCGAGATGGGCCAGATGAAGGGCGCGATCATGAAGCTCGGCCAGATGATGTCGTTCGTCTCGGACGACATCCCGGCCGAGTACCGCACCGCGCTCGCGTCGCTCCAGCACGCCGCGCCGCCGATGGCGTTCCCGCTCGTCCGCGACGTCGCGGAGCGCGAGCTCGGCATGCCGCTCGAGCGTGCGTTCGCGCGCTTCGACAGCGAGCCGCTCGCGGCCGCGTCGATCGGTCAGGTCCATCGCGCCGCGCTCGCCGATGGCACCGAGGTCGTCGTCAAGATCCAGTACCCGGGCGTCGCCGAGGCGATCCGCGCCGACCTCGCGAACGCCGGGATGCTCTACCAGATGATGGGCATGTTCTACCCGGCGCTCGATCCGAAGCCGGTGGTCGACGAGCTGCGCACGCGCCTCACCGAGGAGCTCGACTACGTGAACGAGGCGCGCTCGCAGGGCGAGTTCGCCGCGATCTACGCCGACCATCCGTTCATCCGGATCCCGCGCGTGATCGCGTCGCACTCGACGTCGCGGGTGCTGACCTCCGAGTACATCGCGGGGCGGCGATTCGCCGAGATCCTCGCCGACCCGACCGCGGACAAGAACCGCTGGGCCGAGATCCTCTATCGCTTCGTATTCGGCTCGATCATCCGCCACGGCGTGTTCAACGGCGACCCCCATCCGGGCAACTACCTGTTCGATGCCGAGGGCCGGGTCGCCTTCCTCGACTTCGGCTGCGTGAAGTGGTTCCCCGCGGGGATGATGGCGAACTGGCAGGCGCTCGTGCGCGCGCACCTCGCCGGCGAGCGCGATCTGTTTCGCGCCCGTGCCGTCGCGCTCGGCTTCCTGATCGAGAGCTCGCCGATCGACGCGGACAAGCTGTTCGCGTACTTCGGCTACTTCTACGAACCGTTCGAGGCGCCGGGCCCGTTCACGTTCTCGCGCGAGTACAACCAGAAGTCCTTCAAGATGGTGTTCGCGCCCGACGGCGAGTTCCGCGGCATGTCGAAGCAGCTCAACATGCCGCCCGACTTCGTCCTGGTCAATCGCATCCAGTGGGGCGTGTGGTCGATCTTCGCGCAGCTCGCCGCGTGCGGCGACTGGGCCGCGATCCACCGGGAGTTTCTCGACGGTGCGCCGCCCTCGACCGAGCTCGGCCGGATCGATGCGGCCTGGGCCGAAAAACGCCGGTCCGGCGGCGCGGCGGCGCGCTAGACTCGGGCGGGATGCGCCGCGCCGCTCTCTCGATCGTCATCGTCGCCGCCTACGCGTGGGTGCACTACCTGCGTGCACCGGCGCCGCGGTCCGCGATCGACGAGGACATGCCGCAGGCAGAAGAGCTCGCCGTCGCCGACGCGCCCGGATCGATCGAGGAGCTGCGCCAGCGGATCGAACGGGTCCTCGAGCGCGAGCACATCGCCGGCGCGGCGATCGCGCTGGTCGGCCGCGACGGCCCGATCTACGTCGGCGGCCTCGGCGTGCGCGACCGCGCGAGTCGCGCACCGATGACGGAGGACACCGCGTTCCGGGTCGGCTCGCTGTCGAAGAGCGTGATCGCGCTCGGTGTGATGCGGCTCGTCGATCAGGGCAAGCTCGATGTCGATCGTCCGCTTCGCGAGCTCGTGCCGGATCTCCAGATCGACAACCCGTGGGAGGCCGTCGCGCCGGTGACGCTCGCGCAGTGCCTCGAGCACACCGCGGGCTTCGACGACATCCGGTTCAACGAGATCTTCGCCGACGACGAAGGGATCCCGGTGCGCGACGCGCTCGCGATCAATCCGCGGTCGCGGCGGGTCCGCTGGCAGCCGGGCACGCGCCACGCCTACTCGAACGTCGGTTACACCGTCGCCGCACGCGCGATCGAGGTCGCGAGCGGCGAGCCGTTCGACGTCTACATCCAGCGCGAGATCCTGGCGCCGATGGGCATCACCGACGCCGACTTCCGGCGCACGAACGACCTCGCCTCGCGACTCGCGTCCGGCTACATGGACGACGACGAGCCGATCGTGTTCCGGCCGTTCGCACACCGGCCGGCGGGCGCGCTGCTCGCGTCGGCGAATGACCTCGCGAAGCTCGTCCACTTCTGGCTCGTGCGAGGGGAGGGATTCCCGCCGATCGTGTCGGCCGCCGGCCTCGCGCGGATCGAGCGGAGCGGCACGCTGCCATACGCGCACCTCGACAGCGACTACGGGTTCGCGAGCTACGGCGACGTGATGCATCCGGTGATCTCGCACGGCCACGACGGCGGGATGCCCGGGTTCCACGCGAGCTTTCGCTACTTCGCGAAGCAGGGCGTCGGCTACGCGCTCCTGCTCAACTCCAACTACACGTTCCGCGGCTACTTCCAGATCCGCGCGCTCCTGTTCGCGTACCTGACGAAGGGCGAGAAGTTCCCGCCGCCGCCCGAGCCGCGTGTCACGGTCGAGCGCCCGGGCGCCGACTTCTTCGCGCTCGAGAGTCCGCGCAACGAGGTGTTCGGCTTCCTCGATCAGGTGCGCACGGGCTGGTACGTCGCCGACCTCGACGATCACGTCCACGTCACCGCGATCGAAGGCTGGCACTTCGAGCTCGTCCCGGCCGCCGACGGCGGCTACCGAAACCGCTACGACTGCGGCAGCACGCTCCAGTTCGCCAGGAGCCGCGATGGCACGCCGATCATGCTGACGAGCTTTCTCTACGGCGAGGCCGCGACCGGCTGGATCGCCCAGCTGCGCTACATGGCGTTCGGGCTGACGCTCGCGCTGCTCAAGTTCGCGCCGCTGTGGTCCGCGATCGTGCTCGCGTTCGCTGTGTTGCAACGCCGCCGCGCGCTGCCGACGTCGCTCGCGGTGTGGCCCGCGGTCGCGGGGCTGTCCTGCTTCGTGATGTCCAGGTTGCTCGGGCGTGCGTTCTTCACGGGCGTGATCGGCATCGTCCATCCGGTGACCGTCGCGATCTGCGTGCTGACGATCGTGTTCGCGGTCGCCTCGGTCGCGACGCTTGTCACGACGGTGCGCTGGACGCTCCGTCCGGATCGGCCGAGCGTGCTCGCGCTCCTGATGCCGATGGTGTGCGGCCTCGCGTTCACCGGCCTCACGGTGTGGCTGACCGCGCACGGCTGGCTCGGCCTGCGGACCTGGGCGTGGTGAATTCAGCTTCCCGGTTCCGCTTCCTCATTCCCTATTCCGGTCGAATCAGGGAACGCCGCGCGTTCTCGAGCCTCGCATCCGGGAATGGTCAGCGCGTCGCTCGTGATCCGGGCGTCAGCGGTTGCGGGTGAGCTACCTCGAATAGGGGATAGGGAAGCGGAACAGGGAACGAGAATTCAGGACTCGTGCGTCGGGTCGGGCGGGAGGTTCATCATCTCCTCGGGAAACCGCCCCGCGATGTACGCGAGGATGTCGCGGATCGAGACCAGGCCGCGGATGCCGCCGCGCTCGTCGACGACGGGGAGGTGGCGGCGGTGGCCCTCGGTGAGCCGGCGCATCGCTTCGGCGAGTGAATCCTCGGGGCGGATCACCATCGGGTGGGGCGTCATGATGTCGCCGACCATCGCCTGCGACCACACGACGTCGGAGTGATCGACGCGGTTGAGCAGGTCGCGCTCGGTGAAGATGCCGATCAGCGTGTCGCCGTCGACGACGAGCACGCAGCCGCGGCCGTAGCTCTTCATCTCGTCGACGACCTTCCACATCGGCGCATCGACGGTGACCTTCGCGCACGGCCGCGCCGCGAGATCCTCGACCGTCGCGATCGCGAGCATGTTCATCCCGCCGGAGATCTCGGTGTTCATTGATCACCTCCGATGTCGATCAGCGAGATCACGCCGGACGTATCGGACTGCGGGAGGCGGCTGCGCGGCGTCGCATCGATCTCGTCGAACATCTCGTCGAGATGGCGCATGACGTCCCAGATCGTCAGCACGCCGAGTGCGGTGCCGCGATCGTCGACGATCGGCACGTTGCGGAAGCCTTCGACCGCCATCCAGTTGATCGCGAACGCGACGCTATCCTCGGGGTGTAGCGTGCGCGGTCTCGGCGTCATCACCTCCGCGAGCGTGATCCCGGCGGGATCCGCGCGCTTCGCCGCGACGCGATTGAGGAAGTCGCGACTGGTGAAGATGCCGGCGAGATCGCCGTTCGCCATGACCAGGACGCAATCGTGCGCGTCCTTGCTCATCAGATCGAAGGCACGCGCCACCGGGTCGGTGACTGCCAGCTGTGGGACATCTCGGGTCCACCCGATCTCGACGATCGGGCGCTGTAGTCGGCGCATATGGCCTCCCTCTCTGCGTCGAGAGTACCGCGATCCTCGTCGCGACGGATCGCGGATCGTCACTGCGCGCTAGCGCACGCCGAGAGGCGCGCTACGCAGGCTCTGGATCAGCTCGTCGACCAGCGGGGAATGCGCGCCCGGCGTGTAGACCGCGCGCAACACGAGACCGGGCAGGGGGGGCCGGAGCGCGATCTCGACGAGCGAGCCGTCCCGCAACTCTTGCTCGACGGCGTGTGCCGGCAACAGGCCGAGGGCGGCGCCGTCCATCAGGATTCCGCGCTTGACGCCCTCGACGGTGCCCATGGTCTGGGTCCGAGGCGCCGGGACCTGCGCCGCCTCGAAGTACTGGCGCAGCACCTGGTGGTAGTTCCCCGACGCATCGCTCATGTAGAAGTCGCAGCGCCGGAGCTGATCGGGCGTGGCGGCGTGGCGCGCGAGCGGGTGCGTGCTCGATCCGAAGATCACGAACCGCGTGCGCGCCAGGATCGAGCTGTCCGCCGCGTCCGTCTCGCCTTCGAGGAGCAGGCCGAGGTCGCACTTGCCGGCGGCAAACCGCTCGCGGATCTCGGGGCACGTGCCGGTGACGACCTCGACCCGGGCCTTCGGCCAGCGCTCGCGCAGCGTCGAGAGCCGCGCCGGCAAGACGTACGCGCTGAGCGACTCGACCGCGGCGACCACGAGCGTGGCACTGACGTCGAACGAGACCCTCGCGAGCTCCCCTGCCAGCTCGCCCGTCAGCGCGAGGATCCGCCGCGCGTGGTCGAGCAGCACGTCCCCGGCCGGGGTCAACGCGGGGCTCTTCGCAGCCTTGCGAAACAGCGAGACCCCGACGGCTCGCTCGAGCGAGGTCAAGGTCTCGGACACCGTCGACTGCGAGATGCCCAGCTCGCGCGCGGCGCGCGTATGCGAGCCGGCCTCGACCACCGTCACGAACACGCGCAGGTGGCGGAGCTCGAGGTCGGTCTTCACGGTCGTTCGGTTCCGCCGATGAGACCCATCGGCGTTTTGGTGCGAGCTCCGGCACGACGTAGCGTTCGCATCGAGCTCGGCCGATGAAGACCCTTGCACCCGATGCCGTCCTGTTGATCGTCGACGTCCAGCAGGGCTTCGACGATCCCAGCTGGGGCCGTCGCAACAATCCCGAGATGGAGGCGCGGATCGGCGACCTGCTCACCGCGTGGCGCGCGACCGAACGTCCGACGATCCACGCCAAGCATTGCTCCACAGACCCTAGCTCAACGCTCCGGCCCGGACAATCCGGGAACGAGTTCAAGCCGCGCACGCGACCCGAGAAGCGAGAGCGCGTGCTCGAGAAGCGCGTCAACAGCTGCTTCATCGGGACGACACTCGAGGCCGACCTGAGGACGGCCGGTTGCACGACGCTCGTGATCGTCGGGTTGACGACGAACCACTGCGTCTCGACGACCGCGCGGATGGCGGGCAACCTCGGGTTCGCGACGTGGGTCGTGGCCGATGCGACGGCGACGTTCGATCGGGTCGGCCCCGACGGCATCACGTACCCGGCGGAGCAGCGCCACGCGATCGCGCTCGCCGATCTGCACGAGGAGTTCGCGACGATCACCCACACCGGAGCCGTGATCGCCGCGGCGCTGGAGCACGCGTGAAGGGGATCCTCGTGCTCGCTATCGCGGCGTGCTCGCAAGCGGCGCCCGGCCACGACACCGCAGAGCATGCTCGGGCGCCGTCCGTGAAGGGCGTCGAGGCCGGCGATCTGGATCGCACCGCGGACCCGTGCACGGACTTCTTCGCGTTCGCGAACGGCGGCTGGCGCGCGGCCAATCCGATTCCGGCGGGTCAGTCGCGCTGGAGTCGACGGAGCGCCGCGCGCGAGACGAACCGGAGCCAGCTCCAGGTCTTGCTCGAGGAGGTCTCGCAACGCACCGACTGGCCCGCGGGCAGCGCGGAGCAGCTGATCGGCGATCACTACGCCGCGTGCATGGATGAAGCGAGCATCGCGACCGCCGGTCTCGCGCCGCTCGCGCCCTGGCTCGTGGAGATCGACCGCGCGCGCACGCCCGCCGACGTCCAGCGCGCGATCCGCAGACTCCACGAGCTGGCCGTGCCCGTGCCGTTCGGGGTGATCGGCGCGATGGACTATCACGCGCCGAGGAGCTTCATCGCAAACGTGGTCGCCGGTGGCCTCGGGTTGCCGGATCGCGACTACTACGCGGCACCGAAGTTCGCGGAGGCGCGAGCGCGCTACAAGACACACATCGTCGCGGTGTTCCAGCTCGCCGGCGCCGCCGCGTCGACGGCGAGCCACGACGCCGACGCGATCGTGTCGCTCGAGACTCGCCTCGCTGCTGCGTCGCTCGCGAGCGGGGAGGCGGCCGATCCGTTCGTCACGGATCACGCGACGACCTTCGCGCAGCTCCAGCAGCTCGCTCCCCACGTCGACTGGGCGACGTACTTCACCGAGGCTCACCTGCCGCGCGGCACGCTCAACGTCGCCGAGCCCGCCTACCTCCAGCGGGTCGACGAGGAGCTGAGCGAGACGCCGGTCGCGGTGTGGCAGGCCTATCTGCGGTGGCACCTGCTCGACGCGGCGTCGCCGTGGCTCGCCAAGCCATTCGCCGACGAGGCGTTCGCGTTCGCCGACCAGTATCTCGCGCACGCCGCCGAGCCGAAGCCGCGAGCACGCCGGTGCGTCGATGCGACCGAGGCGTTGCTCGGCGAGCCGCTCGGCAAGAAGTACGCGGATCGCTACTTCCCGCCGGCTGCGAAGGCGAAGGTGCGGGAGATCGTCCGCGGTCTTCTCGGCGAGCTGCGCGCGGAGGTCGCCGAGGTGACGTGGATGCAGCAGGCGACGAAGGCCGCCGCGCTCGCCAAGCTCTCCGCGACCGATGTCGAGCTCGGCTATCCCGACGAGTGGAAGGACTACTCGAAGCTCGCGATTCACCGGGACTCGTTGTGGGCGAACATCGCCGCCGCGCGCCGGTTCGGCGTCGATGACGATCGCGCGCAGATCGGCAAGCCGACCCACCGCGAGGCGTGGCAGTTGCCGCCGTCATCCCCCGACGCTTACATCGACTTCCAGCGCAACCAGCTCGTGTTGCCCGCCGGATTCTTGCAGGCGCCGACGTTCGTGGTCGATGCGACCGACGCGGTCAACTACGGCGGCTTCGGCGTCGGTCTCGCGCACGACCTCACGCACGGCATCGATCTGTCGGGCTCGGTCGTCGACACGCTGGGCCGGCCGATCAACTGGTGGACCGACGCGGATCGCGAGACGTTCGCCCAGCGCGGTCAGTGCGTGATCGATCAGTTCGACGGCTACTCGATCGACGGCGCAGCGCTGGAGGGCAAGCGCGTGCTGTCCGAGGCGACGGGGGACCTCGCGGGGCTGCGGATCGCCTACGCCGCGCTCGCGAAGGCGATGGCGAGCCATCCGGTACCCACCGTCGACGGGTTCCCCCCGGCGCAGCAGTTCTTCCTCGCGTGGGCCCAGCTCCGCGGCGAGGCCGTCAGCCTCGAGGCGCAGCGCCAGATGATCGGCTCGGATCCGCACCCCATACCGCGGTTCCGCGTGATCGGCGCGCTCGCCAACTCGCCCGAGTTCGCGACGGCGTTCTCGTGCAAGCCGGATGCGGCCATGGTGAGAGCGACGCGCTGCACCGTCTGGTAGCCGCGTAAAGCCGTGTCCTGACTGCCGTCAGATTTCCTCTCGCTTTTCTCGGGAACATCTCGCCGGGCGCACGTTTCCACCAGCGATGGTCGCCGCCCTCGCCCCCGAGATGTCCCCCGGCGGGTTCGCCCGGGCCGAGAGCGTGCCCTCGGTGGTCGGCGACGACCGAGCGCTCGTCGCGCATCGCCCGGCACCGCCCGAGCGGTTCACGGCCCTCGTGATCGCCCAGTTGCTGCGTCGCGTTCCCGGGGCGGGGGCGCTGGTGAGCGCCATCGCACGTGCCCACGCGCTGGCGCTGGCCGGCGCCGATCGCGTGCACTTCTTCCTCGATCCCACCCGGCTACCCGCCGACGCGGATTGCACCGCGGTCGCCTATCTGCTCCTCCTCGACACCGGCCATGCGGTCGAGGCCGACGCCCATCGCGCGTTCGACCTGATCGCGCGGACCACGACGGCCGATGGCATCGTCGCGACCTACTTCGACCCGTCTGGTGATCGCGCGAACATCGTCGACGCTGTCGTGTGCGCGAACGTGATCCGCCTCGCGCGCCGCCTCGGACGGCTCGACGAGGTCGCACCGACCTGGGACTTTCTGCGTGCACTCCTCGCGAGCAACGGTCACCTCGAAGGCACGCGCTACTACCCATCGCCGGATTGCTTGCTCTACGCGCTCTCGCTCGGCGAACCGTTCGACATGCTCCGCGCGGCGGTGCGGGCGCGGATCGGGACGACCGATCACGTGCTCGATCTCGCGCAGCGCTGTCTCGCGGCCGATCGGCTCGGCATCCCGAACGAGCGCGAGCGCGAGCTCCTCGCCGCGCGTCAGCTCGCCGACGGTACGTGGCCCGCCGAAGGCTGGTTCTGCTACGGCCGGTCGCGTGCGTGGTTCGGCTCGACGGCGTTGACCACCGCATTCGCGCGCGCCGCGCTGGAGGCGCATTGACCCTCGACGCGTGGATCGAGACGCACGGCCTCGCCGAGCTGTGGCGACCGCTGGTCGCGACGACGACGGCGTGGATCGCGTCGGCCGCGCCCGCGTGGGCGACCGAGGACCAGCGCGCGCTCGCGTGCATGGATCTCGGCACCTGCTTCTTCATCCTCGATGACGGCGATGACGAGCTCGCGCGTCTCGACCTCGCGCGGGTCACGGCGGGGGAACGTCCCGATCCGCGGCGTCCGTTGCAGCTCGCGTTTGCCGCGCTGTTCGACCGGCTGGCCGAGCTCGGCCCACTCGACCACTACCTCGCGGTGCGGCACCGGTTCGCGCACGCGCTCGGCGTGCGCCGGGCGATGCGCGCGGGGCAGAGGCCGCTCGACTTCGCCACCTATCTCTCGCTCCGCGAGATCACGATCTACTTCGAGCCGTGGCTCGCACTGTGGGAGGTGCTCGGCGGCTACGTCCTCACCTCGGACCAGCGCGCCCTCGTGGCGCCGGTGTTCGACCCGGCGAATCGCTGGCAGGCGCTCGAGAACGATCGGGTCTCGGTCACCCGCGATGCGCGCACCGGCACGCCGAATTTGGTCGTGCTGATCGCCGCGCAGGGCCTCTCGCTCGCCGAGGCGACGACCGAGCTCCGCATGCGCGCCGATCGCGAGCTCGCGGCCTACACCGAGGCGATGCGCGCGCTGCGTGCGACCCCCCTCGCGCCGCCGGTGGTGCGCTACCTCGCCGCGCTCGAAGCCGGCGTCGACGGTGCGATCCGCCATCACCGCGGCGCCGATCCCGTTCGCTACGGTGCAGTGTCAGACGGTTGATCTACAGGTAGTGGGCACCAAGAGATCCCGGCCCCCAGATCTAGCGTGGAGAAGTTGTCGCGATCGTAGCGATGACGCTAGAAGGGGAAGTCGTTCGATCGACCTGGAGTTTTCAAACCGCGAACCGACACGTCACATATCCGCGCTGGTGCTGACGCCGAGATCCGGTGGCAGCTGAAAAGGGAATCCCGGTGAGATGCCGGAACTGCCCCGCAGCGGTAAGCGAGAACGACCTCCACATCGAGCACTGACCTTCGGGTCGGGAAGCGTGGAGTAGGAGCCGACCCATCGGCGCGCTCGCGAGTCCGAAGACCTGCCTGCACGGAAGCATCCGACACCTCGGGGGAGGTTGTCCGCGCGGCGCACCCGCCCGGTTCCTCCGTCGTGTCTTTTCACGTCCCGAAGGAGGATTTCGATGCAGACCCAAGTTACCGACCCCATCCCCGCTCCCCGTGCGCACCGCGATTCGGTGCCGCAGACGACGATGCGGGTGACCAAGCGCAACGGCGCGACCGAGCCCGTCGATCTGAACAAGATCGTCCGCGCCGTCAACCGCAGTTGCGCGGGCCTACCCGAGGTCGACGCGATGCGCGTCGCGACCAAGACGATCAGCGGGCTCTACGACGGCGCGACCACGAGCGAGCTCGATCGGCTGTCGATCCAGACCGCGGCATCGCTGATCACCGAGGAGCCGCAATACGGCCGGCTCGCGGCGCGCTTGCTGTCGGCGTACATCGCGAAGGAGGTCGGCAACCAGGAGATCCACGCGTTCAGTGCGGCGGTCGCGAACGCGCACCGCCTCGGCCTCGTCAACGCGAGGCTCGCCGCGATGGTCGCGACCAACGCGCGCAAGCTCAACGACGCGATCGTGCTCGAGCGCGATCGCGAGTTCGAATACTTCGGTCTCCGCACGGTCTACGACCGCTACCTGCTGCGCCATCCCGAGACCCGCCTCGTGATCGAGACGCCGCAGCAGTTCTTCCTCCGGATCGCGTGCGCGCTGACGGAAACGATGGCCGAGACGCTCGAGCTCTACCGGCTGCTCTCTACGCTCGAGTACCTGCCCAGCTCGCCGACGCTGTTCAACGCGGGGACGTCGCACGAGCAGCTGTCGAGCTGCTTCCTGCTCGACTCGCCGGCCGATCACCTCGAGTCGATCTACCAGAAGTACACCGACGTCGCGCTGCTCTCGAAGTTCAGCGGCGGCATCGGCCTCGCGTATCACCGCGTGCGGTCGCGCGGCTCGTTGATCGAGAGCACGAACGGTCATTCGAACGGCATCGTGCCGTGGCTGAAGACGCTCGACGCGTCGGTCTCGGCCGTCAACCAGGGCGGCAAGCGCAAGGGTGCCGCCTGCGTCTACCTCGAGCCGTGGCACGCCGACATCGAGCAGTTCCTCGAGCTACGCGACAACACCGGCGACGACGCGAGCCGCACCCACAACCTCAACATCGCGAACTGGATCCCCGATCTGTTCATGCGCCGCGTCGAGGCGAACGGCGAGTGGAGCCTGTTCGATCCGAAGCGCGTGCCCGAGCTGCCGGACCTGTGGGGCGACGCGTTCGAGCGCGCGTACGAGGCGGCCGAGGCCGCGGGACTCGCGGCGAAGACGATGAAGGCGCGCGACCTCTACGCCCGGATGATGCGCACGCTCGCGCAGACCGGGAACGGCTGGATCACGTTCAAGGACGCGTCGAACCGGGCCTGCAACCAGACGGCGCTCGCGGGCCGCACGGTCCACCTGTCGAACCTGTGCACGGAGATCATCGAGGTCACGTCGCAGGACGAGGCTGCGGTGTGCAACCTCGGATCGATCAACCTGGGCCGCCACGTCGTCGCCGGTGCGTTCGACTTCGCGAAGCTCGCGCGCACCGTGCGCAGCGCGATCCGCCAGCTCGATCGCGTGATCGATCTCAACTACTACCCGATCGCGGCGACACAGCGATCGAACCTGAGGTGGCGTCCGGTCGGCCTCGGCGTGATGGGCCTCCAGGACGTGTTCTTCCAGCTCGGCTGGGCGTTCGATGCGCCTCCCGCGCGCGAGCTGTCATCCCGGATCGCCGAGGCGATCTACTTCCACGCGCTCACCGCGTCGGTCGAGCTCGCGGCCGAGAAGGGCAGCCACCCCTCGTTCACCGAGACCCGCGCGGCCACGGGCGAGCTCCAGTTCGATGCCTGGGGCGTGACGCCGGACGATCCGGCGCGCTGGGATGCCCTGCGCGTCCAGATCCGCGAGGTCGGGCTGCGCAACTCGCTGATGATCGCGATCGCGCCGACCGCGACGATCGCGTCGATCGCCGGCTGCTACGAGTGCATCGAGCCGCAGGTGTCGAATCTGTTCAAGCGCGAGACGCTGTCGGGGGACTTCATCCAGATCAACCGGTATCTCGTCGAGGAGCTCAAGCAACTCGGACTGTGGACCGAGCCGACGCGGCAGCGCTTGTTGCGGGCCGAGGGGTCGGTGCAGACCATGGTCGAGCTGCCGGAGCACCTCCGCACGATGTTCCGCACCGTGTGGGAGGTCCCGATGCGCTCGCTGATCGATATGGCGGCCGATCGCGGTGCGTTCATCGATCAGAGCCAGTCGCTGAACCTGTTCGCCGAGAGTCCGAACATCGGCGCGCTGTCGGCGATGTACTTCCACGCATGGAAGCGGAGGCTCAAGACGACGTACTACCTGCGCTCGCGCCCGGCGACGCGGATCGCGAAGACCACGGCCGAGGTGCCGGCCGCGGCGGCCGTGGCGTGCTCGCTCGAGAACCCCGGTAGCTGCGAGGCGTGCCAGTGACCGCCGGGCGGCTCCTCGATCCGGGGATGGGCCTGACGCTGCGGCCCATGGCCTATCCGCAGTTCTTCGAGATGTACCGCGGCGCGATCAAGAACACGTGGACCGTCGAGGAGGTCGACTTCGGCACCGACCTCGCCGACCTCGCGAAGATGACGCCGGCCGAGCGCCACTTGATCCAGCGCCTCGTCGCGTTCTTCGCGACCGGCGACTCGATCGTGGCGAACAACCTGGTGCTCAACCTCTACAAGCACCTCAACGCCCCCGAGGCGCGGATGTATCTGTCGCGCCAGCTCTACGAGGAGGCGCTGCACGTCCAGTTCTACCTGACGCTGCTCGACACCTACGTGCCGGATCACGCGGAGCGCCAGCGCGCGTTCTCCGCGATCGAGACCATCCCCTCGATCGTGAAGAAGGCCGAGTTCTGCATGCGCTGGATCGACTCGATCCAGGGGCTCGATCGGCTCGACACGGTCGCGCATCGCCGCCAGTTCCTGCTCAACGTGATCGCCTTCGCGGCGTGCATCGAGGGCCTGTTCTTCTTCGGTGCGTTCGCCTACGTCTACTTCCTCCGCAGCAAGGGCCTGCTCCACGGCCTCGCAGGCGGTACCAACTGGGTGTTCCGCGACGAGAGCGCCCACATGGCGTTCGCGTTCGAGGTCGTCGCGACCGTCCGGAGCGAGGAACCCGAGCTGTTCGACGCCGGCCTCGAGGCCGACGTCCGCGCGATGCTCGCCGACGCGATCGTGTGCGAGACCCAGTTCGCCGAGGATCTGCTCTCCGGTGGCGTGGCAGGCCTCGCCGTCGGAGAGGTGCGGCAGTACCTCGAGTACTGCGCCGACCAGCGCCTCGCGACGCTCGGGATGGCCAGGGCGTACGGTGCGAAGAATCCGTTCGGGTTTCTCGCCCTCCAGGACGTCCAGGAGGTGACGAACTTCTTCGAGCGCCGCGTCTCGGCCTATCAGGTCGGGGTCGAGGGCGAGGTCACGCTCGACGCCGCGTTCTGATCCAGGCGCACGATCACGCCCGCGTGCTTCGCCGCGAGATCCGCGAACAGCTCGGGATGCACGCACGCCGCCATGATCTCGAGCGACTCGACAAGCCGAGGGCCCGGCCGGTTGAAGAACTGGTTACCGTCGGTGACGTAGACCCGCGCGTGCGAGCCGACGCTCCGCTCGACGAGCTCGCGCTCGACGAGGGCGCGCTCGAGCGAGAACCCGCACGGCTTGACGACGACCACGTCGGGGGCAAGCGCCGCGAGCGCCCGCGGGTCGACGGTGGGGGCGGGCGCGCCCGCGGTGGCGCCGACTGGTTCACCGCCGGCGAGCTCGATCAGCTCGGGCATCCACGTACCGCCGAGCATCAGTGGATCGATCCATTCGAGGCTCACTACCCGCGGTCGGGTGGTCGCGCGCGTCGCGCGTTCGGCGATCGTGCGAATGCGCTGCTCGAGCCCGCTCCGCACGGTCTCGCCCTGTCCTCGTCGATCGAGCGCCTCGGCGACGCGACCGAGATCGCCGAGGACGTCGGCGATGCGCGTCGGGCTGAGGCTCACGATCCGGATGTCATCGCGGTGGGCGATGCGCGCGACCGCGGCGCGCACGTCGTCGAGCGAGACCGCGCAGACCTCGCAGAGATCCTGGGTGATGATCACGTCGGGCGCGAGCTCGGCGAGGGCCGAGTCGTCGACGGCATAGATGCTCAGCGCGTCGGTGATCACGGCGCGCACGGCGGTGTCGATCGCGCGGCTGGTGCCATGCGGGTCGATCCGCGATCGGGTGAGGACGCGACGGTCGCGGATCTCGGCGGGAAAGTCGCACTCGTGCGAGATGCCGACCAGCTGATCCGCGGCGCCGAGCGCGCACACCATCTCGGTGGCCGACGGCAACAGCGAGACGATCCGCATCGGCGTCATGATGCACGCGTCGCCCGGCGGCGGCCAGAGGATCAGGGATCGGCGGTCTGACCGTCGCGCTTCAGGATCAAGAAGGCCATGCGCTCGTTCTTTCCCGGCGCGGCCCGATCGATCGGCTGGGTATCGCCATAGCCCTGCGCGGTGAGGCGCGCCGGCTCGACCCCCGCCGCGACGAGATACGCGACGACCGCGTCGGCGCGTTGCTGCGTCAAGTCGAGGTCCGCGGCGTCATCGCCGTGATCGCGCATGTGCGACTGGACCTCGAGGAGCTCGATGCTCGGATTGCCGCGCAGCGTGTCCGCGACCGCGTCGAGCGTCGGTCGCGAGCTCGTGCGCAGGGTCGCCGTCCCGGGCGCGAACTCGACGACGTCGAGGATCGTCGTCTCGGTGTCCGTGACGACCACGCGCCCGTGCTCGCGGGGCGCCTCGGCCGGCAGCAACACCAGGGAACCGAGCGCCAGGGCCATGACGACGGCGGTGCCACGGCCCACGGCCAGGTCGAGCAGGTTCATGCATCCGATTATCGCGCGGGCAGGGCAGCGGCGCCCCCGCTTTGTCGGCACCCGTAACCACGCGCGTCGGCTCGGGTTCGTGCACAGTGCGGCTCATGTGGACCGGGTGGCTCGTCGGCGCGTGTCTGATCGTCTCCGGGTGTGGCGCGCGCGAGGTGGCGAACCCGTCGCCGCCGAGGACCCGCACCCAGCTCGTCATGCTCGGTACGGGAAACCCGGTTCCCGACCCGGATCGATCGGGGCCGGCCACGGCGATCGTCGTCGACGACGTCGCGTATCTGTTCGACTGCGGCCCCGGTGTGGTGCGCCGGGCGAGCGCCGCCGCGACCAAGTTCGGCCTGGCCGCGCTCGAGCCGACGAATCTGCACCACCTGTTCGTCACGCATCTCCATTCGGATCACACGCTCGGCTACGCGGATCTCATGTTCACGCCCTGGGTCGTCGGCCGCTCCGCGCCGCTCGAGGTCTACGGCCCACCGGGCCTCGCGGCGATGACCGATCATCTGCGTGCGGCCTACGAGGAGGACATCGCGATCCGCACCGGTGGCCTCGAGCAAGGTGACCGTGCCGGCACCGTCCCGAACGTCCACGAGGTCGTGGCGGGCCTGGTCTTCCAGGATGCACACGTGCGGATCACCGCGTTCGAGGTCCATCACGGCTCCTGGCCGCACGCGTTCGGCTACCGGATCGAGGGACCCGATCGCACGATCGTGATCACCGGCGACCACGCCGCCCCCGACGACACCATCATCGCCGCTTGCAACGGTTGCGACGTGCTGGTCAGCGAAGGCTACCCGTCGCGGATCCTCGAGCGCGAGCCGGGGCGACGCGACTACATGCATGCGTTCCACACGTCGGCCGTCGAGCTCGGCACGCTCGCGACCCGTGCCCGCGCGAAGCAGGTCGTGGTCACGCACCGGCGCTCGGGCATCCCCGACGCCGTGCTCCTCGAGGAGATCCACCGCGGCT
>Ga0307509_10002613_pt1 | contig 28831 bp, 40 predicted proteins | sample 10_EM_MG_FD_202245 | JGI IMG/M metagenome (GOLD analysis project Ga0307509, IMG submission 202245) | Populus trichocarpa ectomycorrhiza microbial communities from riparian zone in the Pacific Northwest, United States - 10_EM | ecosystem: Host-associated > Plants > Roots > Unclassified | place...
TTTCCTTTCATTATCATCATCTTTGACAATCTTGACGAAATTCACGATTTCCTCCTGACTTGCTTGCTTGTTTGAAGCCACAGACCCCGAACACACGAGAGCTCGCAAGCGACAGCGAACTGACATCCCGAGCCCCCTTTCATTTTCCAACCGCACCACGGTCGATCAACCCACCCGAAGCTCCCCGCCCCAAAGAATGATGAGAATCTCAGAATCTGATTATGAGTCGTCTTTCTCCATCACGCCCGACTCGCCCGTACATGCGGGGCCCTCGTCGTTGGGCGGCCAGTTCGACGGCCTCGTCGTCACCAACGGCCATACGAACGGTTTTACGCCCGCGGTAAATGGAAGCTCGGGTGGGGGTGCTATGATGGGAAATGGGGTCTCAAAGCATGGCAAAGGCGTTGCAAAGGTCAACTTGCCAGGAACGACGCTCTACGACGATTCCTTTGTGGACCGAGAGGAGTTTGTACGTTTGGTCATTCAAAGTCTACGTGATGTAGGGTACATGTAGGTGTATTTCTCTACTTTATCGCGCGTGGTTGCTCAACCCCTAATTAGTGAGTCCGCTGCCACCCTCGAGGCAGAGTCAGGATATGCTATGGAGTCACCAGAAGTATCGGAGTTCAGGCAATATATTCTGGATGGACTATGGTCAAAAGCAGAAATGGCGCTAGAGCGGCTGGGTGTTCAAGAAGATGAGGGACTATGGGTACGTCGCGCCGTCTGGGAAATACGCCGCAAATAACTGATATTTCACGGTACTTCCCAGGATGCCAAGTTTCTGATAAGTCAACAGAAATATCTTGAACTACTGGAAGCAAGGAAAGCCACTGAAGCTCTTCACGTATTGCGGAACGAGTTGGCACCTCTGAATGTAGATCCAGACCAGTTACATACTCTATCGAGGTCTGCCGATTCTCCTCTAGTTATCTACTCGGCTTAACGTGTTTATCGCCTTTTAGTTTAATTATGTGTTCGGAGCCAGAAGACTTACGAAGGCGAGCACACTGGGATGGAGCGTCCGGGACATCAAGGCAACAACTACTCGACACCCTTCACGGTATGTGGCATTTTGTATGGTAATTAGGGGCCGAGTCACTCAACCAGTTTTGATAGATTATATTCCTGCCACTGTTATGATACCACAACGGCGGTTTTCTGCTCTTCTCCATCAAGCAAGAGCATACCAACGACAACAATGCATTTATCACAACTCACCGCTTTACACATTTTCTCTTTACTCCGATCATCGCTGTAATAAGTCCGACTTTCCTAGGATTACAACCACTATTCTGGAAGTGCATTCAGACGAAGTATGGAATATTGAATGGAGTCACGACGGCAATTTCTTGGCGAGCGCGAGTAAAGACAAGTCGGCGATTATTTGGAAGAGGGGGGTCAGTTTATATGTTATCAAATCTGTTGTGGATATGAACTCATGGACACAAAAGTCTTCTGGTTCCTCAATCCAGGATTGGGCGGCTCACCTAATATTGCGCGATCATCCGTATTCTGTTGGATGTCTGGCTTGGTCATTGGATGATTCGATTCTTCTTACCACCGCAGAGCATTTCATAAAGATGTGGAATGTGAAGGTGAATACATTGTCAAAATCGACTAACTGATATCCACTTACATCAGATCAGACTGGTGTCTGTATCCGCACGCTTGATGATCATACAGAAACCGTGACAGCGGTCTCATGGCTGCCGGATGGGACTGGCTTCATAACGGGAGCTTTGGACCGGAAGGTCATCATCTGGGTATGTCTCCATACTTTTTTGTGTGTCCGTACGCAGAAACAATCACGCTTGTTATGCATACTATGACCTGGGCTCATTTTTTCTCTTGTGTTTGACAGGATGCCGATGGGAAAGTAAGAGATGCCTGGAATCCTACAGCCATTCGGCTAACAGACTTGGCTGTGACACCCGACTTTACGCGTCTTGTGGCTATCGGCATGGAGGTTCTTCCTACTCCAGCGTCTGAGCCGACCCAGTCGAGAGGTGCTCAAGCCGGAGATACGCCTTCAATTTCCGGTGGGAACAGTGGACCAGTCGCTGGAGCAAAGTCAACTCACAGGATGATTGTGTTCGATTTGGCCACGAAGGAGACAGAATCGTGAGTGTAGAGTCTTGTTTTGGACTATCCAGTTAGCTTCGGCTATTTTGAACCTTCTGTTCCTCAACTGAGGGTAGAACTTGATTTTTTGCTTACATCTTAATCCCTTTTATCAGATCGACTCCATTGGAAGGCGACCTCACCAGCGTGCAAACATCGCAAGATTCCCAATACGCACTCATCAATCACGCACCGAACGTGAGAGGTTCCGCCCTTTCTGGATATATATATATATATTCTTACTTGTGGATATTTATTGATTCTAGGAGGTCCATTTGTGGGACCTACATACTGGACGCGTAGCCCGCAAATATGAGGGGCAGATTCAAGGGCGGCATGTCATTCGAAGTTGCTTTGGTGGTATTGATGGCAACTTCGTTGTGAGTGGAAGTGAAGGTAAGCCCTTCTTTTTCCTGTTCTCGCGAGATTTGACAATTGAGTATGCAATTGAAATTTAGATGCAAATGTGTACATTTGGCATCGCGAGAGTGGTGCACTACTGGAAGTTTTGGCCGGGCATGGAGAAGGAAGCGTGAACTCTGTCGCATGGAATCCTACCAATGAGCGCATGTTTGCTTCGTGTTCAGACGACCACACAATACGAATATGGGAGGCACCTCCGCCGGGTGCCTATGTAGCTGAGCCGCCACTTGCCGAACCACCGTCATCGCATCCTTCATCGTCATCATTCACTGTCGAGAAAGGCAAGGGAAAGACACGGCAGCGGCAGGATGGTAAGGCGTGATCCTCGCTAGTTCGTTCTTTAGCACAACTCGCTGAAAAAGGAGTGCGTGAAACTCACCCAAACGAACCTGTCTTGTATTGTACTTCCATTTGCCACCCTTGAATTGCCGCCCTTGTATTGTCTTTTCCTTGGTCACCTTCACAACATTCACCTGGTCCATTGCTCTTCTTACACATTGCATCATTCCTTAGCTCATCTCACAGCTGCTCCTGATCCACGCCATATTATTCACGGTCGTGGTTTTTTTTTTGCATAGTTACAATCCTCATTCGACATTAACCGTGGACCTAGCCTACATTGTATAGAAAGCAACATTTACCATCATCACCTTGATTAGAACCGAAAGCATAAATTGAAACGCACGGTTGGGTACCACAAATCACATACCTAGTCCCAGCATGTCCCATACCCTATCCTAAACTTGGCCCAGCGGCACTAAATTTATACATTACCTGAGGCCTCCAAGCGGCAGAGCTCGCTACCTCCTTGTAAACCTTTCACAGTATAATTGTAGTAGCGTGCCGAGTACGTTCATGCCCAACTGAGCCAACTCTCACAAGGCAGCAATGGAAGAAAATAAATACTAAGGGCTGCTCGTCGCAAATCCTGCGGTTGACTCCTTCAAGTTGCAACCCTTTCTCTCCTGCATAATGCCTATGAACTAACTTTCCAAATTTGACTAACTAGTATCCGGCGGCTTGAGTTGACCAACACTTTTTTGGTAATTATGCATGATTTTTTTAGAGTCCAAAATTGTAGAAGGTGTCGAGAGAAAGTAAAGGGAACAATCAATTTCACAATATATTTTAGCCGTGAGACTGATGATGAGTCCTGCTTAAAAGCGTTTCTTCTTCGAATGGGACTGAAGTTGTCAAAAGCTTTCGAGACGGATTTGGTAGGGAAGACTGTGCACGACCTCAGCGTGCGCGTCGCGTCTGTACATCATCCTTGCCTACCGACGCCATACCGTACGGCCTCGCTCGACGCGATTCCACGCGCCGAACTCACCCTACGCCATACTGGACTGCTCCAACGGGGGAAAACCGGAAGACATTTTATCAAGTTCCATGCAGCAACTATAAGGCCATATGAAGTTTGCACAGCTTCGAACAGAAAAGATAGTTACCCTCCAAAATCGTTACCCGAGAGCACCCTAAGACCCTCTACCTAAGTAAAGGTAGCGGGCATTACGCAAACAATGTAGTACCAGTGTTATGTTATGTCAATTTATTTTTGTCTAAAAAACACAAACCCTAGGCCTGATGCGGCCATTCCCGCTGGGTTTCACGGCGCTCCTTCAAAGCTAACAGTAAGCTCTCGGCGACTCAATCACAATGACTAACCTAGTTCCCATCCTCTAAAGAGATTTGAAGCCTCGGGTTTACAACCTGCACCGCCTCGGTAGTTTCTAAATAACTAGCTATACACGTTAGATTGTCGGCTACAATACGGGAGGTAACAAGTAAAAAATCACAGAGAAGTAAATGATATCTTCTCATTAGATAGCGGCTGGAATGCACGACCGAGGCAGAGAACTATGGATACTATACCAAACGTTGGGTACTCTTACGCTTGGGAACGAACATACATGCGATGGGGTCTTTCTTAAGGACCACTGGTGGCTTTGAAGGTGGCCGTGGAGGAGATTCGGACGTTAGTGTGGGTGTTGCTGCCACGCTTGTCATAGGAGGGAGAGGCTTTTCACGAGTTGAAGAAGTTGCTTGATGAGGAGTACGTCCATTTTGTTTGTCCGCCTCCACCGGAGGGCTCGATGCAGGGTTCCCGAGTCTTGGTACAAGGGTGGTTGTGGCAACAGCCTTCGGGGGTACTGCAGATGACCGCCGATGAACTACCGTACTGACAGTTACTCGACTTGCGGTCACCGAGAATGGCACAGAAGGAAGAGTTGCGCCCGATGTTTGGGGAAGAATTCGAGAATTTTTGGAGTTTGGCATGGGAGGGAGAACACGAGTATGATAAGCTCGCTGAATCTTAGAGGCTTCAGATCTTGTCCTCTGAAATAGAGTCTTGGGCTGCATGGTTGTGTTCCCTAGAGTAGAATTGAGTGGCTAGACCTGAACAAGGATTCGAGGTTCATTTCTTACACCCTGTTCTTGGCCGTTTCGCATCGGGCAGACGGTCGGTGTACTTGACTTCTTTTCCTTTCTTACGTTCGATTTCTTCCTTCCGTTGGGTACGAAGTTTGGACCCCAACTCTTCGATACGTCGCGCTTCCGCGTCTTGGAGGACCTGGGTTATGTAACAACGTCAGTGCGATATCATACGACGATTATCTGGTGTTAATAAACTTACAAAATAACGCGATTTCCATGAATCTGGTTCCTGGGGGTTATCATCTGAAGGATATCGCTCTTCCGCTGTCAAAAGGTATTTTCGGTAACATAAATCTTTCCATATCTCTGTAAACAGAGAGACGTTAGTATGTGTTGCAGCAACTTGAACTAGTCTGAAATGTATCCTCACGTGGTGTATCTTTCCGAAGGTGCTGTTGTATAAGCGGAGTCAGTACAAGGGAGCGGAGAGGGCGCGATACTTGCTGGTGAGAGTTTTTCGAAACGGAGGAGCTGTTCGATGGTGCAACGGTCCAGAATGGGCTTGACAAGTTCATAGGTTAGATCATTCCCAAGGCTAAAGATGGCTACAAAATTTCCATGAATTATGCTTTGACTTGTTCCAATAAATAATTGACACACAATCGACGTGGGCAGAGGCGGCTAGGAGGAAATCATTCAGGATATGTACCATGAAAATGATTACTAGCTTACCTCGTTGGCAGAGCTGAACAAGAGTGGGTACCCGACGTTGCTGGGCGTCCTGATCGGGGTCCATTGAAAGGCGGTTGGTTGGTTTCGAGGTGAAGGGATGATTGCACAATGGGCTCGAACAGGCCGCGGTCCGGAAATGGGCCGAAGCTAAGTATTCTCTTGCTCAATGCATACATCATGTCCCGAATCCTTGGAAGCTGCCTCTTTGCTGCCCCAGGTCATACTTGGTCCCATCTATGTCTCCGAGTCCTTCTCTACCGTCCATCTCTGGCAAAAACTCTTAAATTTGTTTGATTAACATAAGTACGCGTGCAGCCAGTTGTTGCGATCTACGGGAAAGTTATTCCTCCCGGTTCGGAGTATTCGATTTTTCGCTCCTCGTTGCCGATCATGCAGACCTTTCGTCGTGTAGGCGATCGTACAATACGGTGCCTTGGGTTTTGGTCCGAAACAACGGCACTTTGCAATTCACTTGCTCTGGTACTTCAGCAACCTCGGCAGTCTCTCGCTTGAAACCTTTACTAAAGTCTGACGGTGGAAAGGCTTCGGCCATAGTAGGAAATAAAGCACCCTTCTCCACCTTCAGCCCGAACCCCCAACGATAACCAATCTCTTATTCCCATCCCTTACATGGGTATATGGGTTCAAACACTGGCATCCACGTGTCATGGAATGTCTTTCCAACTCACTGACAGGAACTGCCGTCCCAAAACTATGTCTCTGTATTTCTATCGTGGATAAACTTTCCGCTATGGACTAGTGTTCACACTTTCGGATCTCTTCGTGCCTCTCACGAACGAAACTATGGAAGCTTACGTTGAGCTCTATATAAGTTGTCTGGTGGAATTGGTTCAGTTACGATACTCCCATGCAGCAAGCAACGCATCCTTGCCTCCATGTTAGAGACGCGCATGATGCCCATGTCATCTTTGAGGCAGTACGCCAAGGATTCCTGACATCTATCGTTCGGCGTCTCAATGACATGGAACGCGTTACCCTCATTCGTCCGGGAGCGATTTTCGTTTGGTTTGAAAGCGAAGACGAGAGTGGCTTGAAACGCTGGACAGGTCGGGTCTTTGTAATTATAGCTGCCAAATTCATGATCTAATACTCAGTCAATCCCCAGATGGTCGTGTCTGGGGACAAAGTAAAATGCGCGAGGTAATGTTGAACACGCAACACGCAATCTTCTGCTGATCATTCCCAAACAGCCTTACCTTTTCTATGATGAAAAAATGCCTCGCGACAGGGCACAAGCCGCTAGCGAAACCCATCGGTGGGGATCACAGTCGCTCTTTCTTCTCATGTCCCAGATTCTGATTTAGCATCAGGCCCCCTGCATTCCGCTTCGTAGACGGTGTTGCTCGTCCAGGGCCATCGTCATCCGCGCTTTCGCATCAAAATCGAGCCACCGAATATCATCCAGGTCTCGTCAAGCAAGCATATTCTGCTTGGGTACTCCCTAACCCTCACGCACGAATGCAGAAGTGGCACCTTACCGCCTACTTTACCTATGCTGATTTACCCCACCTACCAACCATTGAACACGATCCCTTGCTGCAAAAAATCATCGTACCGGCAGGTGTTTATCGTATTGGGAATGCTCGTCCCTCCAGAAGCAACGACGGCGAGTCTTCAGGGTATGACACGTTGCCTAACGACCGTCCGTTCTCCCAGAATGTGCTGCCTCCTCTTTCTTCAATACACTCCAATCATCCTCCACCCCCCAAAATGCCACGAGTACATGGAGCCCGCTCTCCAGAAGATCAACGTTTAATCCAAATGTTGAATTCACGTCATGTAAAGTAGCGTCGTTACCAGAAATAGATTATGACTTCAGGTCATTTCGAGGTTTCTTTCCTGTGCTAGCGAGAGGAATTCAACATCGTACATCCAGAAAAATGCAGGGTCACCGGCAGGTCGACAGGCAAACACTGAAAGTCCGGAGAAGCAGGATAGAGCAAGATATAAAGGACCAGATGTAACATGAGGCCTCTAAATACCAACTCATCATAAGTTAGTCATCTGACCCATGAGCCCGCAAAATGTCTGGTTGGTGACAAGTACAGTTACACACGGCGAACGATGGGAGACAAGCATATCCTCCTCCCAAAGGTCTCTTGCAACGGTTTGGTTGGGACCAAGGGTCAATGCAAACAAAAGTTTGTGGAAGTATTCAAGACCACACAAAGAAAAGCTAATCACACAAGTAGTATTAAAGGTACAGCGTGTATAAGATATAGAGTAACTTACAAAGTATCCTGATATTACTCTTCCTCATCTGACAAGGACTCTGAAGCATTTTGTCGTTCCTGAGCCTCCATGGCACCGACTAGGTCATCCGACTCCCCTTTCTGAGCAGCAAGCCGTTGTCCTGGGTTAAATGGTCAGTTATACAGCAGAATTAAATGAAACAAAAACCAAGTCACTAACGAATGAGGGTATGAATCGCTTCTTGAGTCCTTCTTTCCAGCTTTGCCAGTTTTTTCTCCGTCTCCCGCTTTAAATCCCAGTTCGGTCGCTTAGGAGCAATATTGAAAATATCCTTTTTTTCTCTTCGTCAGCTCTCCGAAGTCGGAACAGTGAGTTTCGTATCGCGTACTAGTTCTTGCGCCCTCCGTTTCTCATCATCGGCAATAATCTGTTCGGCGAGACCTTTCACTTGGGTTTCAACGGTATCTTCCATTTCAACATCATCCTTGGTAAGCTTCTTCAAAGTTCTAGACTCGGGGTCGAAATTCCGGTTCTTAATGAGGGGTTCTGCAACACTTGAGGGTGGTGAGTATTCGAAGAAATATATAAGTTGGGAATACACACACACCCATTCTCATCGAGCGCTTCTCCGGCCTTTCTCTTTCTTAGAGCAATAAGACGCGCTTTTCTGGCTTCAGAAGCTTCTGCAAGAGACATTTTATGCGAAAGTTGGTTGAGGGACAAGTTGCAAGCCTTGGTGTAATGCTGACTCAGCATTGATCAATTGCTGGGACGCGTCAAGAAACTTGGACGCGCACTTTCCCAGTACATGCAGTCCATCTGGCAGAATGCATATCTGCGTGCCTTGGAACGCTCCCTGAGCCGAAGGGCGGTGTCAACAAAGTGGTTTAGTACAAGCCAACAATGGTCTGCTCAAAAATTGGACGTTCCTTCTATGGAGGATTTTCCGTGTGATATGATTCGGTGTGTTATTTCTTATCTGTATCCGGACTTTCTCTCATTCATCTATCAGGAACTTTTCTATTATTGCTCACATCGGTAGAATTATTAACCCGTTTTAAAAGCTCTTTTTCTGACCCTAATCCTTTCAAGACCATGGCAAGTCAACTTTGGCAGATCGGTGAGCCTTGGCCTTTCAGAATTTCGGCCACTTACTTATCGTCCAATATATAGACTACTTGAGGTACTTCCAGTTACTTTATAAAAAAAGAAGGGACGGACAGCTGTACTTCTACTTCAGCTGACAGGAACGATCAAGAGGAAGACTTCCGGGAAAAATGAACAGGTTCTCGACAAGCTCAAAGTAGAGCGCGAGCGCGGAATTACTGGTTCGTTAACGCATACACTGTTAAGAAGTCTTACCTACATTTATTCAGTCAAGGCTCAGACGGCAAGGTGAGCTGGACGAATTTTTTGCTGCAACAACCCTACTGACAAAGTGCTTGTTTTCAGCATGTTGCACGAGTTTCAAGGCCGAGAACATCTTTTGAACTTGATCGATACTCCTGTACTTTCCTTCTCATTTTACCGCGCTTTGTGCCCATCTGATCCTTCTCGCAGGGTCATGTTGATTTCGCTTGGGAAGTCTCAAGATCCCTCGCAGCATGTCAAGGAGCTCTGCTTCTTGTAAGCATTTTTGCCTGTAAAAAGACCGTCTCCTCAACTTAAATTCCCCAAGGTGGATGCTAGTCAAGGCGTTCAAGCCCAATCAATATCTGTCTTCCACAGTGCAAGAGAACGTGGACTGAAGATCATTCCTGTCTTAAATAAAGTCAGTTATAATCTACGGTCTCCTTCAGCGTTCTCATTGATTTGATTTGATTTTTGGCACAGATTGATCTTCCAGCAAGTCAGCCCGAACGAATAGCAGCTCAAATGGAAGCTACATTCGGGATTGATCCCTCGGACATTCTGCAAATTTCTGCAAAGACTGGAAAGGGTGTTGAAGCCGTCCTCAAAGCCATCATTGAACGGATTCCTCCTCCAAATGCCAGTGCGGAAGATCCATTGAAAGCATTCCTCTTTGATTCTTTGTGAGACCATACCTGTTTGGCCGGGTCTTAATCTTACACTTACAATAGATATGACAAGTACCGTGGAGTTATTTCCCTAATTAGCATACAAGGGGGGGTCCTTCGTAAAGGTATGGCGAGTTGGCCTTGATTAAACTAATAAATCAAGGAATTACGACCTAGGGGACAAAATCGCATCTTGCTTTACACGGAAAAAATACGAGGTCACTGAACTGGGAATCATGTACCCTGAAGAAGTTCCCACGAAAACTCTTTATCCTGGGCAAGTGGGATACATTGCATGCAATATGAAGCAATCTTCTGAAGGTAATACTCCTTTACTATCTCTGCGATGCTGTGTTTGAAATTCATCCTTTTTCAGCTCACATAGGTGATACTATTCACCGCGCTGGACAAGTGGTGGAACCTATGGCTGGGTTTCAGCCAGCAAAGGCTATGGTTAGTTTTCAACTCACTAAACTATTACCCAGGTTTAATTGTATTCACTGGGATTTTTATAGGTCTTTGCTGGAGTATATCCCATCGACAGCAACGACTTCCTAAAGCTCGAGGAGTCTATCAATAGGGTACCGTCTTCCCTCACTTTTGATCCAGATATGCCATCCTAATTTACATATTTCGAAGCTAACACTCACCGATCGCAGCGTCACGGTTCAAAGGGAAACGTCCTCTGCTCTAGGGCAAGGTTGCCGATTAGGATTCCTTGGTACATTGCACATGGATGTTTTCCGCCAACGCCTAGAAGACGAGTACGATGCCAATGTCATCATCACGGCTCCTACTGTGCCTTACAAGAGTAAGCATTCTCTGATTGCTGAGTACTCAGGACAACCTGCTCATCCTATTTTTAGTCATCTACAAGGACAAGGAGACCATAATTAGCAATCCGACAGACTTTCCTGATGTTGCTGACCTCGGTGTCCGTATCAAATCGATCCAAGAGCCTGTGGTTAATGCCTCGATCATCGTACCAGAAGGTATGTCCTTGACATTGATTACACAATCCAACTGATTGCGACGAACCTTTGACCCTTAGAGTATATCGGTGATATGATGGAACTCTGTTACTCCCATCGAGGTGATGAATTAGAACATCGCTACCTAGACTCTGGAACAACCTCGGCGAGGATCATATTGACCTGCGTTCTTCCTCTCAGCGAAATCGTCACAGACTTCTTCGATCAACTAAAAAGCCGCAGTTCAGGATTTGCCAGCTTCGAGTAAGCATCAATATACTTATTTTGACTTTCTAAAAAAGTGACTCGGTCTTCAGCTATGAGGATGCGGGGTACAGGCAGAGTGAATTAGCCAAAGTAGGACAGATTTATTTTATCGAGGGCATATTCTCAGTTTTTCTAGATGACGTTCTTGCTCAATGGGAAGCCCGTCGACGCACTTGCTCTGATCGTGCATCGTTCTGCCCAGGAGACCGTTGGCCGGCAATGGGTCAAGAAACTTCGTATGTTTTGCGAGTCCATTTCCTTGAGTGAGTTGACCAATGTCGCCTTTAGATAAAGTTATCCCCCGGCAGTTGTTTGAAGTGCCCATTCAAGCAGCAGTCGGGAAGAAAGTCATCGCTCGCGAAACCTTGAAGGCTATGCGAGCAGACGTCACTGCTGGGCTGTATGGCGGTCATTATGAGCGCAAAATGAAGCATCTAGAAAATCAAAAGGAAGGGAAACGAAGAATGAAGAAAATGGGGACGGTTGATCTCCCTCAAGAAGCCTTCTTCGACATTCTCAGCAATAAAAAGTAAAGCCATACCAGATAAAGTGATCAGAATGCATTACATACCCGAGAATACGCATTACTGACGAGGTTTAATATATAATATATTTTACAGTGCTTCCTTTCCTTTATAATTCGTTGTCTTCGTCGTCATAATTCTCCTTTAATAACCTATCATGTCGAGCGAATGAGAGAAGAAATAACTCTGAGTCAAAGAAAAGCGTACCGGTATATTGACGATGGAGGATGGTCACCACTAGAACACAATGTCAAGCAAAGAAACACGGATATAATAGTGCTCTTACTCATTGGTGATATATGCCATGATCAATTCTGGCTGCACATAATCATAATACGGGTTCACGACCTCAACCTTGTCAACTAAATCCCCATTCTCGAACCCAAGCACATCGCTTGGATTTCCAAAGTCGTGTGCCCCGTACTCATGATATAAATTCCACAGTGGTGTCAGCTTGAATTGACCTGCGCAGACAACCACGGGAGTGCTGTGCGCTCGTGCTGCGGTGGCGGCCATCAGCGACCCACTGATTGCAAACATCCCACCATTTGCCAATATAACATGAGCACCCAGGATGACTTTGTTCACCCGAGACATCAGAGCGAATATCGAGGAATCGGGAACAAGGAATGTAGATATTCCTGCCGATGATAAAGATTTCGCCATTTCTCGACCATGATATCTAATTATCAATCAGAAAGAAGTCAGACATATTATATCTGAACTAACGATGGTGCTGTCTCTGCAACAATTACAGAGTAATTCCTGATATGTGCTGCCGTCTTTAGGAATTGTTCGATTGTTTTTGACATTCCGAGGGTCAAGATAATCTCGCTAAATGGATAATAAAAATCAAAATTTAAAAGAATTCCGGAAAGTCTTACTCGGAATGTATGTGGTCCTTCGCATTTTTTGAAATGTTATCGTAGACAGTCTCCAATTCATCCAGGACGTCCTGGATGGCTTCCATGAGCACGGGCTTCAATCCTTTTGCAAAAGAGTCCGGATCGTCGGGATCATTCTCTTTAAGAGTTCCTCTACTTTCCGACTTTTGGACAGGCGCTTGTTTTCTTGGTTGACCTTGTAGCACGAACTTCGATATTGAGAATGATGCAGCAGGTTTGACCACTTGATTTCCGCGGGTCGCTGCATGGAACTCCTCTCGTATATGGTGAAGGACTCTCCGCACTGTGTTACCAACGGAATGTTCTTTATAGACAGATTTATATTATGGTGTCATTCAAAATCGAGACAAGGAATGAACAGACCCTTCGGTTGCGCCTCCACTAGTCTCCGCCCTGCATCTTGGATAATCGCCACCAGCTGGTCAAAATTCGAGAATCGGGCCTTCGAAATAACCTGACGCAAAACGAGGAGAGTCTCTAGGGCGGCAGCTCTTGATCCAACAACCTGCCTATCAATTCAGGCAGTGTAAGGAATACAGATCGAGAAACTGCAATGGTAAGGCACCACTGACCGCCGCCTCAGTTTCGATGCTAGGACTTCAACCGAGCGGTGAGCCACAGTGCGAGATTCCGACGCCATGTTGTCTCCTGAAAAATGTCGCGTTTTGAGAAGGTTTATGGGAAAGTAAGGATCTTGTGCAAGTCCGATGATTTATTTGTCTCGATCAAATCACATCCGAATCGGGAAGTGACTCGAGTCAATTAAGAGGTAAAGCGTCCTTATAGTTTGTCTAATTGATATCCTTACATTTGTGCTGTTCCTACGTTACAAGTTACTTTTTTACCCCAGCATGTGGAGACACATGCCAGTCCAAAATGTCGGCCCACTTGGGAAGGAGTTGCGAAATTTGCTCGACGTCCTTATCACCTCGTCCCGACAAGCACTGCAAAAGTCAAGCGTCTAGATTCTTTTTTTCCCAGTATCCTAAGATATGAACTCACCACTACCAAATCCTGATCTTTGGGTAATGTTCTTGCGATTCTCACGGCCTCCCAGATAGCATGGGATGACTCCAAAGCTGAAAAGTTATTAGTACTCTCACTCAAAGAGACGGGGTAACAAATTTAAGTACCCGGGATAATTCCCTCTCGTTGGGTCAGCATTCTGAAACCTCTCAAGGCTTCTTCATCCGTTGCCACAGCGTACTCGGCTCGGCCAGAATCCTTCAACCAAGCGTGTTCAGGCCCCACACCAGGATAATCCAACCCGGCACTGATGGAGTGGGTTTCCACGATTTGTCCAGACTTCGATTGAAGGATGTAGGTCCTAACGCCGTGAAGCACACCGGGTTGCCCCATTGAGAGCGTGGCGCTGTGTCGGTCGCCATCCGTTCCTTGTCAGACATTAGCAGAGATTTGTTTTCGTGTCATTTAAATTTCACCTTCTCCTCCCGCTTCGACACCAATGAGACGAACATTTTTATCTCCTATAAAATCATAGAAAGTACCGATGGCATTGCTACCGCCGCCAACACAAGCAACGACTACATCGGGAAGTTTTCCACGAGCTGCTTGGATTTGGGCTTTTATTTCCTGACCGATAACCTTCTGGAAATCACGGACGATGGTTGGGAAAGGATGAGGTCCAATAACGGAGCCAACCAAGTAATGGGTTGTCGACAGGTTTGTCACCCAGTCACGGAATGCCTCGTTTACGGCATCTTTGAGGGTACATGACCCAGAGGAAACTGGCACAACCTAAAAACGTTTGAGCCTGATAGCTATTCAGCTTTGTTGAGCAGCAATCACCTTCGCGCCCAACATCTCGATTCTGAAGACATTTAGCGCCTGGCGGCGTACATCCTCGGATCCCATATAAATGACACATTCCATTCCAAATTTTGCGCAGACGGTGGCCGTCGCCACGCCATGCTGACCGGCCCCGGTTTCAGCAATAATTCTTTTCTTCCCTAGCCTCCGGGCGAGAAGAATCTGAACGCGAATGAGGTCTAGTGTGCTGAAGAGAATTGCGATGAACTATACCTGTCCAATAGCGTTGTTGATTTTATGTGATCCAGTGTGATTCCTATCGGCGTATATGTCAGCGATGCACACGACTTTCCTCAAGGCATTACTCACAGATCTTCGCGTTTCAACCAAATGTTTGCACCACCTGCATCTTTTGTCAAGTTCTCAGCAAGATAAATTTGCGAAGGACGGTTGATATATCCGAAGTGGGACTGAAGCTCCTTGTGGAATTCGGGATCAGCCATGGCGGATTTGTGAGCTGCCTCCAGTTCTACCAAACAGTCAACCAGGGCTTCGGGGACATATTGTCCTCCGAATTGTCCAAACCGGTGGGGAAGAATATCAGGATCGGCGGTGGTTGCACTCAGTCGTCCGCTGTTGATTGGATCGACCTTTGGAGTAGTCAAAACACGTGAAGGGGGGGACCGAATCTTCGGAGGTCCTTTCTGGCTGATTTCGCGACAATAAGCTTCAACATTCTTTGAAACTTCTCCCTCCGGTGCATTCTTAACAACGGAAACAAGTTTGCTGCCAATAACGACACCGTCGGCACCAGCGTCTGCGACCGTGTCAAAATGAGCACGGGTTGCAACCCCAAATCCGACCGCTAGAGGTACCGTAGCATATTCACGGATGCGAGATATAATATCCGGAAGGGCACTGTTCATAGCCACCTTATCCGAAGACCCCGTCGTGCCCATCTAAAAATATATCTCGTGTCAACAACGGCATAGAACTGGAAGAGAGGTCGTACTTTGGAAACGACATATATAAAGGTATCAGCAATTGTGGAAAGGAATTGTATCCGAGAAAGAGTCGTGGACGGCGCAATAAGAGGCACGTAGGACAAACTAGTGTCTTCGAGTTAGGTGTTGGACAGAGGTACGGGAGAATTAGAGTGTACTTTGCTTTGATGCATTTCTCCCGGAAACCAACAGCTTCTTCGGGTGGAAGATCAACCATAATAAATCCGTTAGCACCAGCCTCTGCAGCATCTTGGATAGCCTTGTCTTCTCCGTAGGCCAGTATAGGGTTGTAATAGCCTGAATTATAGTAAGCACAACTTTAGACGGACGTAGGTGTTGGCAGATCAGCACCCATTAAGATGACGGGGGCCTTCAGTCCATTTTTGCGGGCTTCTCTCAGCATCCCCAGTGTAGCCACATAACCGACTTCATTCTGCAGCGCAATCTATCGATAATTCAGAATAAATACGAGATTTACAATAGATTATCTTGAAACTTACGGTGTTCGTTTCCTGAATGACATGACCGTCGGCTATGGGATCGGAAAATGGCATCCCCAGTTCGATAATGTCTGCACCCCCAGCTTCCATCGCAAGCATGAGGGGGACAGTATCTTCCTCCCGAGGGTATCCAGCAGTGATGAAGGTCAGAAATGCTGGGATACCCTATGAAGTTGTTAGCAACACATGAGATCGAACAGGATTTGAACTCACCTCTGTAGCCTTGGTTTGGAATACATTTTTTATAGCTTCCATGCTAGGACGAGGAAGACAGTGATGAAGGTCTTTGATTAAGTATATGAGTTCATTAAATAAAAATTCGATATCAGTTGTGATCGCCATTTTTTCTTCCGGTCCGAGGACCCGACATTCTAATTATAAATAGACTCGTTGGCAATCGTGTGACCCCGTGTGTCCATCATGGAGCCCTCTCATGCGTCGGACGAGTCTCGTGTGTTGGTGATATACACAGGTGCGCAGATGTTTAAATAATTATGCGAGACGTGTTGGCTCACAAGAAAAAATAGGTGGCACAATTGGGATGCTTGTTGGCCAACAAGGATATGTTCCGGAGCCTTACTTCTTGACAGAAACATTACGAAGCCAAAACCGATTCCACGACCCTTTGCAGGATTCCTTGTTCTCCAACTCTGGGTCGGTTCAAGGCTTTCGAGAATGGAGTGGAAGATCAAGTCCACAACCAGGTGAAGTTGCAAACATCACCCCAGAGGACCCTCAAGGAAGGACTCTGCTCGTGCGATCTTCTTGTCCGATTGGTCGCGCGACAACACTCAAACCCAGTTCAAATACACCCGATTTATCAAATCAACCACGGTGTACCAGAATCTCTGAGAACGTGTATGAGGCTCATCTTCCCACCCTCGTCACCCCTAAGAGCAAAATACCCGGCGGAAATGTCAGCAAATCGATTCGTTATGCGATTTTGGAAGTGAGTTCCGTTGAAGTCTCGACGACGAGGGGGTCTTAACGTCATATTTTTTCGCTAGTGGAATCCTCTCCTGGACAGTAGCAACATAGACATTGAAGGTGGGCTCAAAGCTCGACGCTACCCTCTTCTGCAGAAAATCTAGACCATTTCTTCAAGATTGGGTACGCATAGCAACTGAAATAGAGCTCAATTACACATTCGACGCCTTTGTCATTCTGCATGGAACTGATACCATGGCTTATACATCCAGTGCTCTCAGTTTTTTATTGGAAGACTTGGGAAAGACCGTGGTGAGTCGAATAACATATAGCTTTCTTTCCCTGTCTCATAATTGTTCCTTTGGAGATACTAACTGGAGCTCAAATCCCTTTGTCTCAACTTCGAAATGATGCAGTTGACAATCTAATGGGTGCTTTGACTATTGCTGGGCACTATATCATTCCTGGTATGTTTCAACCTCGATGCATGTGTCTCCGTACAACCCCGTCCCTTGCAGAATGTTGCCTGTATTTCAACCATACACTTTTCCGAGGAAATCGCGTCACTAAGATATCGTCCTATGATCTGAGCGCCTTCAGCAGCCTAAATTTTCCTCCTCTCGTAAATGGTGTGGAGTACCTGCAAATATTAGTGCAATGGATGACCATTTCCTAGTTGGGATTGATATCGTTGTAAATTGGAATGACGTTTTGCGCCAAACCGGCGTCAGGAAATTTAGGGCCCATAAACGTAGTTTTCCATCCTTATGTCGCTTTTCTTTGGTCTCGACTTATCATCATTTTTGTTGGCAGATATGAACCCTCACGTAGCAACATTGCGTCTGTTCCCTGGAATATCTGGCGCAACAATAAGAGCTTTTTGTATGTCTCCAATTCGTGGAGTCGTTCTCGAGACCTTCGGCGCCGGCAACGCCCCTCAACGCGCAGATGTAATGGATGCATTGAAGGGTGCTTGCGACCGCGGTGTCGTGGTTGTGGCAATCACACAGTGTGCCAAGGGATCTGTTTCGGACGCCTACGAGACAGGAAGAACACTATTGCAAGCTGGTGTTGTACCAGGAAGCGACATGACGCCTGAGGTGTGTTTCTCAAGAAATGATCTACGATAGCCATTCAAGAATTCTTTTTAACTGTCAGTGCGCACTCGCGAAACTGAGCTACCTCTTATCAAAATTGGAGCTGTCAATCAAGGAAGTCCGTGACCTCATTGGGAGTCCCCTTCGTGGCGAACTCAGTCGACCATCTGGGGTGGTAGTCCAACAGCCCTCTGTTGAGCAAAATATGGACAACATCCAACAGCTCTTGTCACAGTTCGTAAGGCTGACACGTCCACCTTCAGTTCTACCGACTATCAATATCACCTCAGAAACTGGTCAATCCACTGTTTCTGACGCCACCGCCCCCTGGTCTTGGACGGCAGCGGAGGCGGCCACGACAGAAGCGGTACTGTTCCCTTTTCTCGTCCATCTAGCTGCTGCAAGAGACGACCTCGAGGGCCTCCAGTTTTGTTTCAAACCTGTCGACACTGATGATCCCTCAGAAGTCCTCAAGTTTGGCATGATTCCTGGGGGAATCGTGAATTGTTTGGAGGCAGGCTCGGGAAGGTCACCTCTCCATGTAGCTGCTCTCAATGGGAACACAAGATCCGTGGAGTTACTCCTCCGTTGCGGTGCTCTTGTCCACCTTAGGGATACCCTTGGCCACACTGCACTCTATTTGGTTAGTTTCCTAGCCATTCCTTGCGTGAAGAACTCAATCCTGATCCATCTCCCAGGCGGCGAGACAGGGTCATGAAGAGATTGTTGAACTTCTGGTACAGGCTGGCGCCACTCTTGGAGGCTCTGACATGCACTTTGTTGCATCGCTTTTGGCTGACACCGCCCGCAACCCAGATCAGACCTCGGTCCGTATATGGGACAAAGCTGGATTGCAGGCGGCTAAAGGATATTTGGAGCAACAAGATGATGTTCTCCAAGAGTGAAACAAACAACTAACCCAATATGCAAGATAAGAATAACCAATAAACAGGAAAAAGCAAAGACAACCAACTACATAGATGAATCAACGACTAACTTCCAGTCATTCCAAGAGCTGGACTGAATCACTATCTGAGTCGCTCTGCTCCGCTTGGATATTGTCCCCACCTTCCCCACTCATAAAGTCTTGTAAAGTCCGCGCAAATAGAGAAAGCTGATGTCTCTCAAATGTGAATGCAGTATTCAAGAATCCCAAAGAGTTGACGAATTCATCGGATTCCTTTTCCAAGTTTAATGGCATATAGTGCACAGAATCGACGAGCTGACTTTGGCTCACGACTGGCTCCGTTGCGCCATTTTTCAAGTCGCAACATAAACGCAAATTAAATTGCAAACCTATTTTAAATCATGAGTTACTGAGCGGAGTTAAGTCTAGAAGTGGGTAAAATTCACTCTTTGGGATCGAATTTTCGTCGGTTACATCTCTATGCGTAAAAACGCAACTGAGAAGCCAATCATCGATGTCTAAATATTTCCCATTTTGAGGCTTCATATGGGGGACGAGGAGATTGGTAAGGTCCTCGTAGAATTTGGTGATTACGGCTTGCTTGGGGTCTGCGTTACTTGCAAACATCCCTGTTGGACGATTGCGCGATGCAGGTGTTGGACGAACAGCCAGGGATTTTGCTCGCTCGATTTCAGCCTTCAGTTCAATGTGCAAATCATTCGCTAAACAAGAGAGAGAAAGGGCGGTAGATTCACATGAGCCCGTAAGTTGATGTAAAATGAGGAGAGAGGAGTCTGACCTTCTTGTCGTAATTCTTCTGCCTGTTCGTCCTTCTCCTTCAGCTGTCGGTCTCGGTCCTTCAGGACCTCTTTATATTGCTTGAGGGTGGCCTGTAGTTCTTCCATTTCTTTTTCCGCTTCGTCTCGGGTCATAATATCAAAACCTGCGGATTTCCCAGCCCTGAAAAGTGGATCTTTTCGTGCTAGTTTTGTAGTGAGGTCTTTGATAAGTGCATCACGACCTGCATTGCATGACATGCGAGATATAAGTAGATATTTCGACGGGACGATATTATGTGCCATCTTCTGGCCTACCTTGTATCTCATTTTGGTGTTGTTGTTCTAGCCGTTCCAGCAACTGTTCTGGCTCGGTCTGCCGCACCTGACATAGTTCTTCTAACTGTCGTGTTAAATTCGCCACATGAACTTCAGACTAAAATGAAAGGTCAGGATCTATATTAGAATATCAACTTGAGCTACATACCTGCCGTAATCGCTCCCTCAACCGCTCCTCTTCTCCTTTTTGGGCGTGATGTGGTGCCTGTACAATCTTACCTCCCTTCACTCCAGACTTTCCAAGGGTATTGATAGGCTCAGCCACAGTTATGCGGTGATCCTCCATCTCTTCCAGCTCCGCCTCATGTTCCCCCACTTCCATCGCGCCATATATCGAATCAACATCCATCACCTCGGCTGGCTCCTGCCTCAAATTTCTAGGTTTCGAGGAAGCTGTGGCTGTTTGCTTCGCTTTCCCCTTGCCTTTTCCTTTCGCTGCCGCTGTGCCGCCTTTTGCGTGTCCATTCACTCCGTCATTCGTGGCACTCTTCAACCCCCCGCGCACCGCATTCCTCTTTGGCATATGGTCGAACACCTCAACGTCATTATCTTCATCGTCATCCACCGAAACTGCCCTCTGCTCTTCCTCTTCCACGGGATCCTCTTCTCGTTTCGACACTGCCTTCGCTTTGGCCTTCCGGGAAGTGGTAGTGCTACGTGCGCTTTTCTTAGGAGGCGGCACTTCGCGCACGTCATCTCCGTCGGATTCATCTTGCACAATAGGCGCTGGCCGTTTCTTATTGCCTGCCTTCGGAGCGGGTCCCGTCCCTGCAGATTTAGAGGGACCCGCCTCCGCTTCCCGATTACCGTTCGGTTTCGACGAGTTGAATTTTAGTCTAGGTATATTTGGGGTAGTCGCCACAAGGCCTCCTGCAGGTATTGGGTTAATATCAAGAATCGAGGAGAAGAAAGTACGAGATAGAGAGTAATGGTAGGTAATCCACAAACTCCGCGCATCTCAGAGACGCACCAAAATCGTCCGAGTCGGACATAGCCCTTGTGTTCAAGTAGAGATGGTGGTGGGTTGGAAAGTGACAAAAGAACTGTGACAGATTGGCGACGCGTTCACACGTGATCGAATACAGCGCGTTTGTTTGATTTCGGAAATCAACAACGATTGAACGCAAATAATTTCAATGAAGTCGGACTATCACGCGCAAAAGCGCCCAAATCCTGCGCACAAGTCCAAAATACGAAGGAACGAAAATGTTGTATTGACGGCTGCAATCGTGTGGAATGCGAGGTTTGAAATGGCAGGCATGCCAATACATATATACATATAAACACGAAGTCAAAGGCAGGTTCTCGCAGGATGGGTAAATAGAAAATAGTACGTGTGAATGACATTATGGAGACAGACGCATGAAATAAGGTTGTGAGGATGAAGTGGAGGGAACGAAGGTAGATAAGTATACGGTTAGGGTGAACTATAAAGCGGGTAATGTATGTCGATTGTATGTTGAGAGGGGCGAGAATGAATTCGAACCGAAAAAGGGAGGGCAAGGCGGGATAAGACGAAGGTCAAATATGAATAATATGCATGTCAAAGCCTTGTTAAGTAGAAGAATCATGGAGGCGAATCTAGGACGAGCTCGGAGGATGAAAGAGGGGCACTAACCAATATAGTGCAGGATGCCGACGTGTCATAAAGAGGGCCCCAATAGGCCAGCCACAAGGAATAAACATAGTACCAAAACGAGGAGCAAGGGGGGAAGCACAAGCAGTCCAAGGGCACATGCCGTTGTCATTTTCGTTGTCATCTAGGTCACGGAGCGAGGTTGGATTCCTCAACATCCACATCCTGCAATAAAACCGCTGTATGGCTCTTCTCGACATCGCCAGTAATACTATTGACATCAAGGTATGCATCCACATTAGTCGCTGTCGCTCCGCTTGGGAAAGGAACCAACACATCAACTAGTTGGGCTTCCGCAGAGGTAGTCGAAAGAGAGGTCGTCGAAGGCCGTGGAGTGTAGCGCGGCAGAGGTGTTGAATGATCAACCCTGCGTTCTCCATCCGCATCGTATAGTTCTGTATATGTAGGCAGTGTCGTCGCACCAGACGAACCAGGTGCGACAGTAAGTATAGGTGCATTCTCCAAGGTGTCCACCAAAACAGGAGCCCAAACCGGCTTCGGAGCCACTCTCCCGAAGGTCAGTGGCACCTTGAAGCTCAGCCTCTCCTTCGCTACAGGCCCGCCCCTGCCCTTCAAATCGTATGTGCATGTGAGCGAAATTGACACGCCGTGTGTCACAGTATAGAGCGGACCAGTGCACGTCTGTCTAAGTTCCTTCGGGCCTGCCCATTCCAAAGCCTCGCGCTCTGCTTCGTCACTATCGTATTTTGCGCAACGACTTGTACTGCCTTGAACGAAGGGCAGAGTTGTGTCCATGGTATACCACGTCTGAAGCGCGCCGGGCGCGGCATCGCCGGCAAAGACGTAGTTGTGGTCATCGAGCTTGTACTTTCCACTCTCCTCTCCAGGAAGCAGGGAGAATGTGCGGGAGACAGACCCAGAGGATTGATCGGAAACAAAGAGGCCGGCGTCACAAATGTAGCTAACGGGGTGGGGGTCAAGAAGCGGCAGGTTGGGAGGTTGCATGGCTTTGGGTGGAAGAGGGAAACGCGAAAGGAATGAGCGTGAGGGTCGATACCTGAACAACAATATTAGCGTTTCACCTCTGGCTACGTTGCATCACCTACAGGCATTTTTCTTGTTGAACAACGTCAACTTCCACCTCTGTCACTTGTAACTTTTTGCATTCTTCTTCGTCCAGGTCTTTTGTTCGAAGACGTAGAGTCAAAGGCAGGACGTTACTATTGACGTCAAGATATTCTGGCACGGACACCAGAACCTGAATCTTGGACAACACACCCAACGGAATCCGGTCCTTATCTGCCTCTTGGTTGTATGGCGCTGTCGGGGTAGAATTGACAAGATAGTTCAAAACCGACAGCTCTGTTGTCTCGGATTTTGGCGCTGAAATAAAGCGGCAGATGTTAATGGACGTTTGGGCATGAGCAGACTTGATGCGAGATCGGAAAGGTACGCATAGTGAAGCAAAACTCCACGTTGCAGTAGTCTGCTCCTCGTCAAGGTTGGTGAATGTAGCGGTAGCATGTAGGGCATAGCAGACACCGATCTCCTCGATACCCAAGGTGGTCGTAGCGGGTAACCACCCAGGAATAGGGAGATTAAAGATGATATTCCATACACCTATGACGTCAACAGGTTAACGGATTAGTGTCAAATGAGCAAGTAGTTGTTTTTGACCTACATGGATTTGCGTCTTCCTCGTGGCCTTCATTTGAGAGTTCAATGGGATTGGAGGGCGCGAGCTCACGGGTAATAGAGCAAAGGCGCAAGGAGGAGTAACCAGTACTTGGACTGAATATCTCGGACTGGCCCTCGAACGTGAGAGACAGGGACTGCAGGAGCAGGCGTGCAGTTTTGCGTGCTTCAAAGAAGGAATACGGTGAAGCAACCGATAGCGATACATGACCTGAAAGAGAATAGGCAGAACTTGGAGAGATGAGTGCTTGGATCAGCGAAGGATAGGACAATAAGTACCCAGCATCTAGGTCGCCGTACATGTGGAGATCATTGGACAGAGGGAGTATTGTGAGGGCCAGGGACATTGTGCAAGAGGCGGAGAGGGAAAGGAACAAAGACTGGCGAGAATGTCTTGCATTATTTATTTCTTGTTTTCTTCCTTGTATTATCTGAACAAAAGAGACGACTCTATGTCATTTCGCCAGAATAGGGTTTACCGTTGTTTACGTCATACGGTAACAAAAGGTACCATTGTTTCGCTTTTACTTAGTTATGCAAATACCTTGCGAACTCCCAGCGCGTCCTCTTCTCGCTGCCGGCCCTCTCTTCGTCGTTGTGTCTCTTCCTCTGCGTCCTTCCGAGTGTTGTACTTGCCACCCTTCTCACGCTTCAGTGCCATACGCACAGCAGCCGGCGACACAAACTCTGCTTATCTAGGTTAGATCAAAGGACAATGAGATCGGGGAATTGACGTGCCAGGATTTGAGAACACCGTCGCTCCCCCAAATGCACCCTCGAAGATGCGGATGGGGGTAAGCACAAAACGAGGCCCGATTTCCACAAGGGTCGTATGAGGGGGGCCACTCGGTTGCAACGGGTCCTTTTCAATGATCTATGGAAATGAAAAGGAGAAAAAATATTAGCATTGTTCAAAAGTCAGGGTAAGAAATTTCCCAATGCATAGCGTGGCAGCTCACCTGGAAATTACGGAACCAAATCTTCGAATCGACAATGGAGAATGTCAAAATATGATCAATGAACGGCTTTGCCCTCCTTGACGTCGAAGGCACGCCAAAAATCTGTGCACCAAAAAAAAAAAAAAAAAAAAGGGTTAGCTTAACCATTCCAATCCAAGAAAAATTGAAACGCACCTGCGTAAATACTTCCTTCGTCAATTTGCCCCACTCTGTTTCATTAAACGCACGGTCAAAGCTAACCAGGCCCCTACTGCCTTTCAGGCAGTTTCCTGTCATCTTCAGCTCGTCCATCGTATGCACATTCTGAACATGCATCTTAATGCTCGGCCCGTTCGGTGTTTTCGCGGCCCACATATACAAGTCCTCGTGTCGTCTCGCCTCAAAGTACAGCGTATTGTTACAGTTATTCAGGTCCGCGACCTCAGGGATCAGGTTCAGTTGTGATTTTGAATCGAGTTTCGAGTCTGGATAAGATGGAAATGCCAAATGAGTGAATAAACTGGCATGAATCAGCGGCTTGCAATACGCACCTTTTTTAACATGGGGCAACAGCGCCTCCAAATCATTCATAAGATGTCTCATCCTATGCGTAATTCCCCGCGAAGAAAGTAACAACACCCTCTGCTTATTTTTCTTTTTCTTCGCCATTGGAACAACTTCCTCATCTTCGTCAACATCCATCTCGTCTGCCCGGCGCTTGCGCTTCCCTTTGAGGTCCGACTTGGACGCATTTGCCTTCTGTGCTTTTAGGATTGAGGACATGACAGACTTGCCGGAACCGTAACGAACGTCGCGACTCGCTCAAAATTTGGTTGGCTTACATAAGGATTGCCTTTTCTAGCTGCCGACCTCCGAGATAGATGCAATAGAATGGGGAGAATCAAGGATAGATTTGCGAGATCGAAAAGATGCGCTATGTATACAAGCAGGACCAGGTGTGCACGCCCATGATATGCAGCTGGTACAAGACAGAAAAAAAAAAATACAGGATAGGAAGGGTATGTTGCCCCAACTAACCAGTAATGGCGATGTGACAAAAATCAGACCGAAATCAAGATAGAATGTTAAGTTGTTGGGGCCAAAGAGGATTGCATAACGAAAAATGGGACTTTTTAGAGGCTGGGGATAGGAGGGGATGGAACGATATGGGAAGGGGGAGTTGCTGATTATGCTAATGGTGGACAACAGGAAGTAAGCAACGACGATGAGGACGACCACAAAAGAGTTGTGAAATATAATACAGCCAAACTGACAGATCGTCCATTGGTTGGGGAGGGAGTTAGGTGTCCAAGTATCAAACCATGCATATCATCAATGGTGCTAAGTAGAAGCACGAAGCTGCTTTTGCTTTTCCTGCTCCAACCTCTACAAGAAACATCTCAGTTCTGCCTACAGACTCGGGCTAACAAGAAACTCACAGAGTAGAGCAGTGACACCGCCATCTGTATGTTAGCAGGCTGACCTGTGATGACGACCAAACGCTCGCCCTCTTGGCTAGCAGGCGCGACCTGACCAGCTATGGGTAGCCCGACCGCCCCAGGCTCCATAATCTTGATCTGGCTTGCACTCATGTGCCGGATCTCATTTATCTTGCTTCCGCCCTTTCCAATGATGCACCCCACTAGGTCATTGGGAATGTAAATTTGCTGCGTCTGCAACTGTTGCGGTGGGTTGTGTGGTGCGTATGTCGACATCCCCGGATTATAGTTGTTGGGCACATAGGGTGGTTGCTGGCCAGGGCCACCATGTCCACCCCCGCCGCCTCCTCCCATACCGCGGCCATTCGGACGCGGTCCGCTCGAAGGCCGATACGTTGAGTTAGCGTATGAGGGCATTTTTTCTTGCGCTTCAATGAGAATGTTTCCAATGTAGTATGTTGCAATGTGGATGGCGTCCGCCACGCCTGCAACACTCAGCACTCGCTATGAAGTATAAGCACATGTGATGTGAATAGTAAGATAAATATAAACCTCTGTCGAGCCAGGCAGCATGCCTTCGCTGGCGTTGAGCCTTGCGCCGCTGGCATCTTGAATTTCCTTGATCTTTGTCCCCTGTTTACCGATTACCGATCCCATACGCGAATTTGGGATCATAAACTTGATTGTGACGGCACGGCTTCCAGGAACAGAGGGAACATCAAACGGCTCATCATTAATTCTGCGGACGATAAGACCAAATGCCTCGAAGTTTATATTTGAGCACAGGATATGATGAAACCGTACACAAGGAAGCATACCTTGGAAACAGCATCAAGAGGCCCACTAACGTTGAGAATACGCTCTGGATTGCCAGGAATGCTCTCAGAGACCATAACACGTGCACCGCTCTTTTCACGAATCTCATTAACATGGGAACCACCTTTGCCAATGATGATAGAGGCGTCTTGGGTGACGATCAGGCATCGCATATGGATGTTGGCGGTGGGCGCAGGAGGAGAAGTTGTAGAGGATGGTTCCCCAGAGGTGGTTGCGGCGTCCTTGTCGTCTTTGGTTTTGTCGTCTTTCTTGGCCTCGACGCCGTTCGAGGTGGGAGTTGACGAGTTGGTGTCGCCGCTGTGGACGGTAGCGGTCTGTGATGAATCGATCATGGTTACATCGGACGCCTGGGGAACGCTGCTGGCTGATGGGCCATCCAGGGCGTATGCGCCGGTGTTGGGACGCTTATGATTTTTCTTCTGCTCCGAGTCAGATGGCGAGCGGGACCTCTTGCGGGTTGATTCGTCTGGCATGGTCGTAATTTAGGTCAGGTTTTTGAATTGTCAGCTTGGGTTTCTCAGAGGGATTTGGGGTGCGATGCCAGGGAGGAGTAGTGATGGGACGGTCTGGGGGATAGGCAGGAAGGGAGGAGTGTGAGGGGAGTGCGAGGATGGAGGAGGGGACGACAGGAAAAAGAAAAACATACCTTGAAGAGAGATCCGACGATGGTGGTAGTCACAGCTCAACACGCGCTTCACACTTATTTACAAACATGTGTATACAAATTACTCGACAATAGATCCCACAAACTCATCCCATCTCCGCTCAAACCCTGCAAGCGCCCGTTTCTTTTCCTCGTCCTCGAGCGTCGAGAACTGTGGGCATCCATTAGTCTCCAACCTTGTGCCAAAAGCATGAACAAACCTCGATGCTGTCGCGCGCAAGTGCCCCTAACGTGCTCAATCCAGTTATCTCACTTGCAACGAGGACCTGTTTGTTCTGTTAGAATCACCCACAATAGTACCTCTTTTTTCCTACCTGGTAATAATCGAACGTAAGGCCCATGTTCCCAAACACAGCCGGGTCATCCGAACACAGCGCTACAGGTACGCCATTGTTCAACAAAACGGGCAATGGATGCATGGGCATTGATGACGTTAAGCGCTGCCCACAACCTCATCAATGTCCGTTTGTGGGCATCAGAAAAAAATCGTACCAGAATCTCATTCCTAAAACCATCGATAAGCATTTAGGCACAAGCCAATTTATTTAATGACACTTACGAAATTGGACATACTTCCACCGCAATGCCCATTAGTCTACATGTCTCTACCAACTTGGGGTGCTTGGGGAGCGAATACCTATACCTGTTCAATTTCCGCAAACTAGATCATACATCATGTCACATACCCGTGCCCAATCCGCTTTGTTCCAAGGAGAATTGCATCATACAGGTTGATGTCAGCCTCGGTTCCGTCTCCTAGAGTTTCCCCAGCATGGAAAATAAAGGGAATGTCAACACCTTCTTCCCTTTGGCGCTCACGGAACCATAAAAGTGGCTTGATGTAATAAATCAGTGGATGAAGTGCGTCTTCATGTCCGACAAGATCGAAACCTGTGTAAGTTTCTTGAGCTTCTCCGTGCATCTAGAGGAAACGGATATATACCTGCAATCAAGTGCGGAAATTCTTTTTTCAAGGCGATGCAATCTTCTAAATACCATTCCAATTCCTCTGGGGTAATAAACCGGATCGTTGAATAGATAATCTGAAGGGAGGGTAAGGCTCGAAAAGAATCTGTAGAATCACTCAAGCCTTATTTATACCCTGGCACCAATAAAATCATCTGGGCGACCTTGGGCCTCCATTTCTGCTTTTGTTTCATTGATCATTCGGTCGAACATTACAAGCCATTCACGATGGGGAATGTTTTCCTCGCCATCAGAGCCATACATATTCCTGGTACGGCCTCATTTAGAAACTCAGTAACTCTTAGGTAACATGTGTAACCCACTTGAATAAGAAATCAATCCGGGCCTCGATATAGGAAATACCATCACGGATAGAAGATCGGAAGAATTCCCTGATATATTCTGAAAATATAGGTTCGACCCGAATTAGTCCCTGTGAGACTCGCTCAGTTAGTGAATATTAAAATAAAATAAAAATAAGGGAGAAAATACCGTAGATGTCCGAAACGTGCTCGCGAACTTTTTCCAGATCTATCATAACTTGTGTTTAGAAATCTCGAGGAAAATGACAAATAGAAGTGCAGAGTGACATACTTTCGCAGTTGTGTTGTGGGTGCCGTATGCCTCTGCGGGATTGATGGTCATAGATCCAATAACCCACTTATCAAATCCCTCTTGCCCGCCTAGTTGGGTTGGGAAGTTTTTTCTAGCATTTTGGAGCGAAACCCACGACCCAGGATTATATGATAAGTCGGCTAAACTCCTGAGATCTGAAAATTGAGCCTTGGGCAAAATCCTGAACTCTGGGAGGTTCTCTGAAA
>Ga0307509_10002614_pt1 | contig 28826 bp, 22 predicted proteins | sample 10_EM_MG_FD_202245 | JGI IMG/M metagenome (GOLD analysis project Ga0307509, IMG submission 202245) | Populus trichocarpa ectomycorrhiza microbial communities from riparian zone in the Pacific Northwest, United States - 10_EM | ecosystem: Host-associated > Plants > Roots > Unclassified | place...
TAACGATATTAAGTTTAACCGTTTTGATTCTTCGTAAATTATTTACTTTATCTTTATCTTCTACTTTGAGTTTTGGTGCGGTCGCAACCTTAGAGTTCACCTCTCTATAGGGTGCCCCCGTTACAGTCTGTATGTGGCCAGAGATGGAGAAGAGACTTTGGGAGGCATTCATTGCACGAAGAAAGAAGGGTAGGCCTGTAAGAGATGGGTGGTTCCGGAGAAATGCAAAGGAGTTGTGGAGGACAACATATGTGGAGCTTCAGCAGACACCAGAGTTATTTGTCTTCTCTCATGGCTGGTTCAATGGGTTCCTCGCTCGGCATCGAATAGTTCTACGATTTGTAACCAATATGGCACAATCACTCCCAGAGAACTATAAGCAGGAAATTCTGCTATGGCTGCGATTTAATTGGCGGAACCGAATTCTCACTCAGCTTGTCCCAGCCTCTCTACAGCCATCACCGCTTTCCCTTGACACTATGTGCAATCATAATCAAGGCGGCATCCCAGACCACAGAATCTGCAATGTGGATGAGACACCATTACCATGGGAGTACTTGATTGGTCGTACATATGACTTGAAAGGGGCAAAAACAGTATGGTCAAAGAGTGCTGAATCTGGAAGTGAAAAGCGCCAATGTACACTTTTTTTGTGTATCTTTGCTGATGGTGTTCCCCGAGTGCCACCTATTCTCATTTTTACTGCAACTACCGGTACCAAAATAAGGGAAAGAGAAGGTCACTTATGGGATAAGCGTGTCCATGTTGAATTTTCACCAAGTGGGTGGATGAATGAAGAACTATTTATGAAGTTCATTCTTCAATTTCTAGTTCCAATATTTGGAAAAGAGAGAGCCCTTTTTGTGTTTGATCGCTACCGGGCTCATTTAACCCCACCAGTTATTAAAACCTGCCGAGACCACAATATTATTCCCTCCTTGATTCCTGCCGGTACTACCCCTATGACACAACCTCTGGATACTTCCATTAATAAGCCTTTTAAAGGCTTAGTCAAAGAATTTACAGAGGAGTTACGAGAGCAGAAAGAGAGTCAAGAGGGGGGAGATGCTGGGAAATGGAGTGTTGGGCAACACCGGGTTGTCACCACTGAGGCTGTAGGCAAGGCTTGGGAGGAATGGTATCGGAGTGATTCACGGCGGAAAATTGTTATTCAATCATTCAGAGATACTGGGATCTCCTTGCCCGTAGATGGCTCATGCGACCATGAGCTAAAAATCAAAGGGTTTACTCCGGAGGAATTGGTTATTGGAGATTGGGCACGGTCAGAAGAGGAAATGGGCTATGGCACTACCGAAGTGGAGAATACAGAACTTCCTCTGGCAGAGGATCTGCAGGTGGAATTCAGACTACGGGATGAATAGTTTTTCCTTTGATATGTTTTTTTCTTTTTTCTGTCCTGATATAGTATAGCTTCATGTCAATCCCTTACGCAATCAGCTTGGCAACGGTCTATATAAGACCAGATTCTACGGTACGGTAGATTGTCTCGGTGGTGGCAGAATGCCAATCATATTCAAATTAGACAAGAGGCTGTGCCACTACTCGTAAACCAGCCCTAGGGCTTGGGTGATGTCACCTTTTCAGAGGATATTCTGACAACATGTATCCTAATTTGTGCTATTCAGAATACTAAAGAATACCGAAGATGGGGGGTTCAAGGCCTACAGTGCCCGCCCATGGCAGCAGCAAGATCATGTGGGGCGGTTAAGAGACACTTTGCATCGATAGAAAAGTCCTGGGCTTGGCGGACACCTGAAATCTGGATTGAACAAGTTGGTGCCTTCAAGTAAAAGCATGCGGTTTAATCCCTTCATTTCCATAAGCCCCATAAAAGAATCGTTCCGGGGTCCTTGATTCTTTCTCTTTTTGTCTCAGCCTTGCCTTATATGGTCTTGGTAAAAACCCAGAGATTTAGAATAACAGTTCGAAATAGAGTGCAACTACTCCATTTTAATGGCATCATGCAACACTCCATTTTTCCACTGCCCCTGCCCCTTGTCGATCTTCACTCCAAATCCTTGTCTCGCCACTCAAATCTTTCCGTCCTCCTCTACCATGAGCGAGTATTGAGTAGCACTTTCTAAAGGTCTATTCTGATAATCTGAGAAAGAGCATCCCGAGTGGACACCCGATCAAAGTGGGTGGGATACCACATGAGCTCCAGTTATAGTTTTTCGCCAAGACCAGGCGTTGCTTAAGATTGGACGGTGCCCGGTGTCTGAAATGGGCCCTTTCAACGGTCCCAGTAAAGATACGGTAGTAGCCCAAGGGTGGGCTTTAGGGAATCCAGGTTGGCGCTTCTAAACTCGCGGCGGGGGTGATGTCGGTTCCGGGGTCATGTCGGGAAGAAGTCAATACTTGCTACTCAGATCCAGTGATCTCGGCCTCCTCAACTAAACTCAATTAACATAAGACTATCTCTTCTCCGTTTATTTTTTTTTCTCTGGTTGTGTATGAGCCCGATCCCAGATACTGAACGTGGATTTATCCATTCCTGGCGGAAATAACTCCTCAGACAAGGGACCAACCACGATCCCCCAAACTTCAACCATCATGGGAGCCACAATGGCGATACCGATCTCAACTACAAATATAATAGCTATTAATACTAGGTCCGGAATATACTCGCGCCTCTCCGTCTCTCTCATGGGAAATAGGATCCGGTAATATGACATTTTTATTTTACCGTGGGATCGATTTAAGTCGTCCCGGGATTACGATTGTTTTATGGGGTAGAATTGTGGTTATAATAACACCTAGTTAAGCACAAGATAGGAAGCACTTGTTGGCTAGGCACTCTCCAAACTCTCGGGGCTCTCGTGTATAGCACGGGGAACTGATAGGTATCCCTCGAGCGAAGTAGTCAACGATTCATTTCATTACGTCACATGTGGTGACCGGTCCCGTCCCTTGTGGCATACCTTATGTTTGCGTACCTCTCGCAATCTTCCCTCCGACCCTTGCACTACCTTACACCTCTAAAATTTTCCTTTTGTAGGGAATCGACGCGGATGTAGTCTCTCCACAGCCGAGGAGTGCTAGTCGGGAGGAGAGGAAAGGAAGAAACACGGTCCTAGCAACAGTCCATAGGCAGTGGAAGTAAATACGATAAGAGGAAGAAGAAAGCTATACGGGATAGCTCAACTCTGTCACGGTAATATTACTATTTCACCCTACAGACTGGGTTCTGTTGTACAGTACTTTAAAAACTGAAATACGTAAATCGTCACTCAACTAAGTTGGACAAGTAGGTTCAGAGTGGAGTTATAATGTATATGTGTAGTGCCTATCGTAAGGGGTTTTATTTATCTATGTAGCATGAGTTTCCGAGGCAATCCGCATGAGCAAAAGTGTACCGAATCAGAAGGAGAGGATGAGTTCGACAAGGTAGTGGCTCAGGCGCCTCAAATAGCGTCGTGGAATACCTTTTGGTGAAGTTGAAGCACCGCCATCACCTTCTTATGGCCGTACCTAGCTGCGAACATCAGTGGTGTTTGGCTGTCTGTATCGCATCTATGCGGGTTGACATCCACCCGCCCAAGCAGCATTTTTACAACTCCCTCATGTCCCCTTTGAGCCGCGAAAGAGAGTGGCGTTCTGCCAACATTATTCGACTCGTCGGGGTTAACTCCCTTCTGCTCCAGTAGAATCTTTACCACTCCCTCATGTCCCTTCTCAGCTGCTAAAGAGAGTGGCGTTCTGCCAACATTATTTGACCTGTCGGGGTTAACTCCCTCCTTCTCTAGTAGAACCTTTACCATTCCCTCATGTCCTTTTTCAGCGGCTAAAGAGAGCGGCGTTCGTCCATGCTTATCTGCCGTTTCGGGGTTAACACCTCCCATGTCGAGTAGTATTTTTAACACTTCTTCCTTCCCATTCTCAGCAGCACACAAGGCCGGAGTTTGGCCGTCGCTATCAGGTCTGGCGGGGTTGACTTCTTTCCTCGCAAGGAGTATTTTAACCACTCCAGCATATCCCCTCTGAGCGGCAAAAGAGAGCGGAGTTCGGCCATTGGAATTCGGCTTGTCAGGGCTAACCACTTCCTGCTCGAGCAGTATTTTTACTACCTCTTCACGTCCTGCGCGTGCAGCGCATGAAAGTGGTGTGTCGCCATAACTATCTGGTTTGTCGGGGTTAACCTCTTTCCGCGCTAGAAGTATTTTAACTACATTGACGCTTCCACCCCAGGCAGCAGACGAAAGTGGTGTTGAGCCGTCATTATCTTGCTTGTCGGGGTTGACCTCTTTGCGCCCAAGCAGTAATTTCACCACTTCTTCATGTCCCTCGAAAGCAGCATAGTGAACCGGTGTTTGCCCGTCACAATCTGCCCTGTCAGGGTCGACCTCTTCCCGACAGAGTAGTGTTTTCACTGCTCCCTCATGCCCTTCCATCGCCGCATATAAGAGAGGTGTCCGCCGGTCATTATCTAGCTTGTCGGGGTTGACTTCGGCTCGCCCGAGGAGCATTTCTACAACTCCCTCATGTCCACTGCAAACGGCACGGAAGAGTGGAGTTTGACCTTTACTATCTGGCTTGTCAGGGATAATCTCTTCCTGCTCGAGCAGCATTTTGGCAACCCCACCGTGTCCGTTATGAGCCGCCCATGCAAGTGGTGTGTACCCCGCCAAATCGCCTTTGTTGATATCATGACATCCCATATCTAGCAGGGCGTCTACAACATCGACAATTCCGAAGAACGATGCGCAGTGAAGTCCACTGAACTTGCGGCTGGTACTTGGATCGGTACTGAAATATGGAGGGCTTAGATCCTCTACTTGTTCTAAAAGCAGTTTAATAGATACGTGGCGATCGTATTCTTGAAAGAGCTGCAGTGCAAGTGATTGTGCACGGGTCGAAAGCTCCCTTTCCGCATGAATTCCCCAGTATATAGAACTATATTTCAGGAAAGGTGTGTCGAGAACGCCCGGAGTGGCATCAGGCGAAATTCTCTTGACCAGTTCGGAATTTAGGTAGGTTAAGCAGATCTCGGCTATTGTGGAGTGAGGTTTGCCAAAAATATAGGGATGGGAGGAAAGATACTCTTTAAGAGTAAAATGGGTTAGTCGTACGGTTGATGTCTCCTTATCCACAGTAATAAGCCCCTGACAACAGCCCACTACTGTAGATATCGAAGGGACGTTGTCGACATTGAAAGTAGTAGATCCGGGGTCGATAGCAAGTGCTTGGCAGAGCTCTTCCTCCGTCAAAGGCCGTTCCGCGTGAGTGATCCACATCAAAGCATCCATCCCAAGTCTGGATTTACCCGCGCCCTGCGCTTCTATCCGTTCGATCATGGTTCCGTAAGTATCTCCCAGCCTCGATCCATCGGTGATATTGCTGAGCATCTCACGTCTCCTATATATCGTTGATTCTTGTAAGATTGCCTCGACATTCAAAGAAACGAGCTGAAATCTAAATGTTTTTATTAGCCGATAATGTAGGATGAAAATCTTGTCATCGCTACCCTTACGCACATTTGAGATATCCTTTGGGGAATCTTCTCTAGAATGTCTGCTTCCAAACGCTCGTTCATGGCATCTCGTGTTTCGTCCTCGCCCAGCCTGGCATGAAGGTATTCGATGATATCACCCTTGGCGGGAGCTATGGATAGAGTAACCACTCGCCCAGCAAGAGCCCTTTCGACCTCGCCTCTGATATGGAATCTTCCGGATATAAATATTCGAGTGACTGGGGAATTGTCAAGGATTTGTTTGAGCGAACCAAGGACCTTGGGCAGCTGCACTCCTACGCACTCGTCTAGACCGTCAATGCACATAAATGTGGGCCGTGAAGATGTGGCGACCTCCAGCATTCCCACGATATCAACCAGTCGCGGCCCGCGTCCACCGATGATCTTCCTTTGCTCTTTAAAGGCCCTAGATATTTCCTCTGGAATTCTCTCCATTCCGCTAACCATCTGTCTCAGCAAGGAACCTAGCATACTGGTTGCGGACTGCTCTTTTCTGGGTGCCCAGTCAAAGTAGAAGCATGTAACGGCGGCATTTTGTCCTCTGGCCTGATCGCCCAACCGGTCTACTACTAGCGAACTGTGCTCCCAACTTGTTAGCATATCCTTATCTTCTTCTCTCCCAGGTGAATAATAATCCTTCTTACCTAATAAATGTCTTGCCGACTCCTGGATCTCCGTAGAAAAACAGAATCGGCTTACAACCTTCACACTCTTCACCAAGTCCGCACCATTTCTTAAATTCCTCAGTTTCGAAAACCCATTTCCCAACATCGTCAACACGGCGTTCCTGAATGTTATGATGCAGTAACCTTGGCTCCAAAGGGGATAGCCAAGTTAGGAGCTGAGAGCGATCATCGGCAACTTGGCTGTTTTTCCCCTCATTATCAAAAGAGTTCGTGATATTGAAGGAGTTGTTGCCACCGTTGATGGTATATTGAGCCATGTCCGACAGTCGATTGGTTGCCCTCTTGAGGATGAGGATTTGATGGGTATAGTAGGTTGATGGTGTTTGTGGAAGAGAAAGAAGTGCAAGGTGTCCGTGTTTGTGTCAAAACAACCTTGTAGAAACCACCACCATGCCATGGGCGGCAGCAAACCTTTGTTAAGCCACCCCGAATGAGTGAAAACTACGTCATTCCCGCGGTTGCTGCCCCACTGCCACCACACACGAGTAGGCCCGCCTCCAAAAAGGAACCTCAAGCCCCCATCAAATATCATTTAACATAGCCCGGGTACTTTTACCACACCAATCGTGGAGAAAACATACCACTAACTTACCAACTTTTCAAATACCTTTTTTTGCTCGTCAACGTGTCTCTCGCTCTCCCCCCTGCGTACCTCCGCGCTAAGAAAAGAGGGATAACTACTCTCACTGTTGGTGCTCTCCTATCATCCATCTCTTTCCCTCTCCCCTTCGACTCTTTCGACTTCCTTCCGGAAGATTTATCAAGCGCATTGCCGAAGCCTAAGAGCATCCCCGAAAACTCTCCAAGGAATGAGACAATAACCTGAGCATGCCGAGCAGTGACCAGGCATCTCGTATAATAATTGGAAGAAAGGGGACATATAGAATAATTGGAAAGGGAAGAAAAATGTAGCCGAAGAAGCAAATAAAATAGTATAGTATTCACGACGTGGAAGGGTTTTATAAAAGACAGCTATTGCGTACCTTTTCTCCCAGATTTAGGCGGTATGCAATCGGAGTCTCCTTTTAACAATGCTTCAACATTGCGAGTACGGGTTCCCTTCTTTCCCGGCCTCTAAGGACTAAATATTCACACAGCGAAGTGGGACCTGGAAGCTCCCATACAAAGTTCCACCTATTTTTGCGCACGAAGGCATGCAAGAAAACCCCACGTTGAATACCCATTTTCAGAAGTCTCCGACCCCTCCCCCGGATCCGATTATTAAGGCATTCTTTGCTAATTCCTACTAATCACGGATAACCCTATCTTAAATTCATTTCTAATGAGGAATCCAATCCCCCCTGTGCTGTACTATAGTCAACCACGTCGCTCCTCGCTAATTTCCATCTAACCAACACCACCTGAGGCTAGGATAACCACTCTTCCTTTACCCTACTTCCCCCCCCCCAGCCCACTTGATTAGCAGATGGGACGCTACGATTCTATGGGCTCTTTTCTCGCCCGGTTTTAAACCCAGATGGCGGTGTCCCGTTACAGGTGTCGAAGGAGCTGGTATTGTTGGGTAGTCTCTTGGAAAATGGCCCCCGTGCCCTTTAGTGCTCTCTTAAGACGGCCGTCTAACAGCCTTAGACGATTGCGCCCGCCAAGGGGCGCTTGACAGTGGAGGGGGGTGCGACAAGGTAGATGACCTTTACCTAGAGTAGGCAACGTAACCTTTCGACGGTCGGCACGGTCTCTGGTTGCTAGACGGCCGTCTATAGGTAAACGGGCCCTAAGTCCACCTCAGGGCAGTACCACCCCGGGTAATGTGGCGAGCAGCGAGTGAAATGCGAGTGATACCACATGAACCTGATAAATAGTGGCTGGATCTTCCCTGTATCATATGAATACCCACCCAGTTCCTTCCTCTATGTTAGAAATGATGCATGGCGGGCAGGTTACTTTATGCGGTGGATCGAATATATTGTTTGCAAACCGCTTGATGGGAACAGGCAGTGTGGATGGAACTTTATGGAATGTGAGAACAAGAGAGAAATTAAAGGTCAAATGATGGTAGAGTCAAGAACCGTTTCATTAACTTGATTCACCGTTTAGAAAGAAGTTGTTAAGCAGAGAGAAGAAACAAAAGGGAGACAGAACAGAGTGCAAAGAGGACAAGCGGGCCCGCAACCAATGACTAAGCTATGGTAAACACCCATGATATCCAACACTCTAAAAACATGAAAAAAAAGAATGAAAAAAACCCTAGCAGTTTCTGCAATTCCAAGTTTTCTCCAGCAGAGTGATATACCATGAGCACGCTTACATCTCCCATCCATAGACTGGACCAAGGCGGAATCTAACCATCCCATCTACTATCGCTATAGAGCTAGCCATTAGAACTTCGTCTTTGATAGATCAGCTCCTATGCTAAGGTAAAGATATCCGGTAGATATATGATGCTTGTGATTCAAGTTATTATATTGTAATATTTTCGCTGTGTTGAGAACTGTCGGCAAAAATGCGATGGGCAAGGTACCTTTGTAGAAAGTCAGGCCATTGTAAGGGGGGGTTCGATTCTGGGGAATGTTAGGGAGAATTTTACTGCCATGTTTTGTGCTAACATAGTTGCTTTGTTCGTCATAGAGATTTTTTTCTCTTATCTGTTCCGAGCAGGGGAGGGGGGTAAATATCCTCTATAGTAACCTTACTCTGTCTGGGTAATGGTATATATCTTCATGGATCTCTTATCTTGAATCGCGAAGCGCTGGGGTACCGATTGTGGATTTAAAGAGAGTTTTCTGGTGCAGCTCCAAGTCTTGCTAGATTTCACTGGCAAGGGGTATCTCTATAGCATCGGATAAAGGTAGGCTCAGGCATGAGGACAGTGAATAACCCATCGGGTCGTAACTACATGCTATTTAATCTCACCCCCTGCTACCCGAGCAGAACTTGCTAGTAAAATAAGTGAAACTCTGCTGTTCTCCCTCCATATTTTAATTTTGGCACTTTCGATAACGCTCACTGTATCCGCACCACTAATAAGAGACACAGCTACTACATTTTTTAGTAGATTGTTCATTCTGACATAGCGGTATGGAACTAATTCCACATCCTCCCCCCTGTTTTGGGACCAAGATGCCTCTGATATCGATCACTGAGGATAGTCCGGAAAAACACTAGTCTGCGGAGGGCGGGAATCGTAGGCTTAGCACTAGCCGAAGTTAGACAAAGAGTGTAGGGTCGTTATACGAAAAGGTGAGGTAGAAGTGACTCGTTGCTTGTGTCCTCAACGGTCACGGACTGAGATAGGGTCCCGCTGAAGGGGGGAATACTAAGAGCCAGGGACGGGAGGGGACAGGATGGGACGATAGATGGCGTTCCGTTCTCGTCCCGGAAAGATTAGGATGGCCGGGATTGTTAAGGACTGCAAGCCCTACAATTCAAGACAAAGTGGCGTGGGGAGGGGAGGGGTTATGGGGGACTGCCGGGTGAAGATATTCGCTCTATTGAATGATTTCGTATACCAAACAGAAGTTGGGACTGGTGTAATAGACAACAAAAGAAGTGTGTTATACAATTTTAACCATTGGAGGGAATTGACTTATATTATTGGATGGTATCCCCTCCGGATATCCCTTGATTTCGACAAATAGAAAATAACTTCGGAAATATTGTAGACTTGTGAAAATAACAATGAAGCACGAAATCCATCCCATTATTGGTGATATCTCCTAGTGCGCAAGAATCTACTATAAAGAAAGTCTTTCACAAAATCAACCATTGCGATGCTACAGCCATGGCATCGTTCATTACCACTAGGTGGCATTTCCACCTCCGGTTCCATTAACCCACGCCGAGTTACGGCAGACAAAATCGAGTAAAAAGGCAAAACAAGAATACAGGAAGTAATAACGTAGAAAACATAAAATACCAATGCGTAAAAAGAAAGAATAGAATAATAATAGGAAACCAGTGTGTTATCTCAGGTGACTTTGAACACTAGGGGCGGTAGGGGGACTATCGGGGACTGTGGGGAAGTGCTGTGGACTGCGGTAGACTTCGGGGGACTATAGGGGACGGCAAAACTGCTAGTATTGGACATTTCTCTCTGGGGGCGGTGGAGCCCTTGTCCTCGACCGTGAACTGGAGGGTAAGTTTGGAAATAGACCAGAAGGGACGATAAAATGTCGCCCGTCACCGTCTTGGCCCAGGACGGATGGGCTGCCCTGTTGAGAGCTCTGTCCATCACACTTCTCTGATGCGAGCCTGCCGACTAAATGGAACCGATGACACCACGGTTTTCCCTGCCCATATAAGTTTTCCCAAACATAGCGAGGGCTGCCCCACGTATTGTTTCATACTTAATTGTCAGAAACCCAAAATCCGGACGGGTTGGCATAACATAACCGGGCTCTGCTAGGGGGGTTCACCCCTGGCCATGAGGGTGGACTTGCGGCATAGTCGACGCCTTTGGGGGAAGGCCGATGGGAGTTTCAGCAGCACGGTTCCGCTGAAAAATGTCAGTAATGCTCATGTAATCACAAATGTTGTGACATATTTCCATGAAGAGAGATGAAGGGAGAATGGTCGTGCTTACCATTGTGTCACCTGTACTCTCCGCAGTGTATCCATTGGAGGTTGAAATGGCGGCGGCAAATCCGGCGATGGGGAATTTATTAGTATGATTATAGGGATTAGCGGCTTCAGAAGGCTTAGTGGGGGCAGTGGGGCGGAGGTGCACAAGCGGAGTAGAGGTGTCTGCTGAAGGAGTTCTGGGAGCCCACAAGACGAAATTGCGAAAAAACTAAGAATATATTAGTATGATTAATAAGAAATGGTGGGGGGTAGACGTGCATTGACAAAGCTTGTGGGCAACAAAGAGGACAGCGGACGACGTAGCCGCTGGTGTCGGTAAGCCATAACTGCGACAACTAGAGTAAGGGCAGCAATAACGAGTCCTACTATGGCTAATGGGGTATTTCCATTGCCACGATCCTGTCCTTTTGTTGTTGATTGATTACGTTTGTTGAATTGAACTAGTAGGCTTTGGGTGGGAAACCCTGAGTTGGGAGGCATCGCGGCTTAAAATAATGAAACTTTGAGAGTTTTCGGGATATTGTGCTGTAGTGGGGGGGGAGAGGGCAATAAGTGCCGGGAGAGCAAAGGATTCTGAGTAGTTGATTGTTGGAGAGCGGTTAGAGGGAGAGATCGATGGGGTTTTATAGAAGAAAGCAGCGCCCCCAGTGTTCGAAGGGAGAAGTGGGAAGTGGGATGAGAAACGTACAGTTATTGTAGTGTGAGCGCCTGTCGAGGCTATGTCTGGGGAGCAGTGTTGAAAAACGGGCCAAAAGTCGAGCTATATACCGGAAGGTTGTGAGTGCGAGCAAAATGCTTAAGAACTTGATTCTATCTAAGAGGGCCAGGAAGGCCTACTATTTATACAGCGGAATAGCAACATATGATGGCAGTAGAAAAAGGGTTAAAGGAAATAAAATAGAAGACAAGAGAAAATGAATTAGAAGAGAATTACGTATCTAGTTAGTGGATCGAGTGGTGACATAAGAGACAAGTCTAATACGGTAAGGCAAACTTAGAGAGTAGGAAACTGGTACTGAGAGAGACCGGTTATGTCGTACTCTAGTACGTAGAGAGTGCATATCCGAAAGCTTATTTTCAACAAGCAGGGCTGGGTCATTCATCGAGTGCGAATCATGACCAATGTTCATCTGGAAGGTACTTGAGAGAGAAAAAGGTCATTTGGAAAAGACTCTGATTTCACTTGTTGCATGAACACGAGCTGAGAAAGAAGGCTTAAATGGGGCCTTATTATTAGCAGAAGGCGGTGGTCTAGACGGAGAGTGAAGTCTACTATGAGAAAACTAGCAGCGTGAAGAACAGCCACACAACATGGTGTCAAATAAAGGCGAACCAAGTGCTCAAGCCGAAGACATGAACGGGTAAAAGAACTTCCTCTAATTAAGCCCGCCCTAAAAGATAAACATCGGAAAATGTTCAAGGAGCTTCTGGGGTTTTAATTGGAACATTCAATGTTTCTAGAGCCAATTAAACAACTTTATTTCATAAATAATTTCTAAATTCCCTTTATTTTTTGTTCCCGCAGAGCCGCACTCAGGGTGGGTACTGCCAAGCCAAACTGGGCTGACAGATTCCAGGCCCTGCATCAGGATCTTTTCGGTCTAGTGCGGGGCTCTCTGCTGTCAAGCGCGCGCAAAATGGACGCGAACACTTCCAGGATACCTCGCAACCCAGTATGATACAAGTATCACAGCTGAAGATTGGTAAAAGTATCTCGTTCCATAGCCACAAGACCCAAATGATAGGGCCAATTTCCCACCTCCACAGCATCACCCTTTTGCTTTTGGAGTAAGGCGATGTGGATTTTATTTTTTGTTGCCGAGGCTGGCGAAATTATTATTGGTGGAATTTAGGTAGGGTACTTCGTGGCGAGTTATAGTATAAGTGTTCGCCTTAATTTGACACCGCATAGTGGCTGGTCCCCTGATAGCAGAATAGTAATAAATCAAGTTAGCAAGGACGCTAGTCCCGCTAGGATGAGCTTAGAGAAACAGGTGATGTCGCATTGTGAGTTTTTTTTACATTTTGTATCAAAGTCTGCGGTTCATTCATGCTGCGTCTGAGAAAATCCAACAAAAAGCACCGGAGGTACGGCTTAAAACCCCATTTAACAAAAAAAACCTCAACTCCCTAAAAGAAGAAAATAAACGATATAATATTCATTATCATGCCATAATTCATGAGACTCATCATAGGTAAACACAGTTGAAGATCTCAATCAAGACCTTGGCGGAGAAGGAAAATCACTCAGAATAACCGGAAAGTTGACCCTATTCTTAAAGATATATCGCCTTTTGAGACAATAATATTATAACCTAATTTAAACTTTTTAGAATGCTAAGGGCTAGGTCTTGAAGGAATAAATGTAGGATACTATTGAGTAGCACTTGAAATAGCTAGGTAGGCGCGTCTATCGGAAAGCATTACTTGTACATTCAATAGCGCTTCCGGTTTTGATGGGCTGACGTTGTCAAGGTGGTAACCCTGTGGTGCCGTGGCACCTCCCGGGAGCACTTAGGGGCTAAGGTTAGTGATGGGATAGACAGGGGTTGAGATCCCCCTGCTGAATACTCGCGGAGGTGAAAAATATCCTAACCCGGTAGACATCGCTCCCGGAAGGGTAAAAAGCTTTGACATTTCAAACCCCTGTCCATCCTATCACAAGCATCCAACTCCGGGTATGTGCATTGTGTTGGATGGGCGATAACCAGAAACAAGTCCCCAAGGCGCCTTTAGGGGACATTCCACCAGTCCTAATGATCACCTCAATCTTCTCACGCTCGGTAGAAAATTTCCACAATACCTCAGCATAAGTTAGCCGCCCTGTTAGCCTATGGTCTCCCACACAGGTGGAAGCGTTTGTGGGGAAGCAAGCTGCCGAAGATTGAAACGTTTTACGGGGGGGCTTAGCCGGGAGGCTCGTCAAAAGATAGCTGTGAGGTATGTGCCTCGAGGTGGAATATTCAGCCGTGATATTTGGTGAATTTTTTGCGTGGCGCCTTCGGGGTTGGTGGGGGGTGACTTTGTTGAATAAATCACCATTCTTCGCTTCATGTATGAGGATTGATATTCCCGTAGGGCACCAGGCGTTTGATGGGGGGGGCTGAACACAGCTACCACAGCAGTGTATTTTCTGTGAGAGCTATGGCCATGTTGCCTAGGACAGCTTGGTATGCCTTGACTTGGAATATATACATATGATATTATCACAATCACTAGTGTTGGTGGTGCTAGTAGTGCTACCGATATTGGCAGTGACAATGATGGTATTATACTTGTTTCACACTGCTCGGGTGGCTGTTCGGGGTGCTCTTCAGCATCGTATGGGTACAGTAGCAGTTCTTGGATGAAAGGGCGTTTTTGGTCCTGTAGCATAAGCGCACTCGCCTAGAGTATCGTATACTGTACTCGTAATTCTCCGACGTTTGTGAACAAAACTGCTATTGCATACATGCAAAAGGTAGGCTGGAGCCTCAAAATTTTGGTGTATGCGATACCAGTCGTGTTCACAAACGTCGGAGAATTACGAGTATTGCCCCAGTAAGTATTGGGCAAGTGCCAGTGGTACGGGCCCCGACTTTTGGCCACCACCGAAAAATACGGTACTCACCATCTATCACTTAAATTTCCCAATCCGGCTTAGTAAAACTCGACTAACGGGATTTTCTTTAACGATAATATTAGAGCTTCCAGAAGCTTTGCAGTGAAATATCTGATTTACTGGTGTGGATGGTTTCCTGTCCTTCACCGCCGTTTATGCTCGTAAGCGGGCTACGCCTACCTGCTTATGCACGGCTCATGGATATTTCCTTGGTATGTAATTTGGAGACAGGACTGGTTAGGGGTATATAGGGAGGATGTCTATTCCACATCTTACCCAGTGGAAAGAACTGTCTAGTCCGTCAGTCTGAGGGTGCGGACGAGGCGGACAGCTAACTTGGCGTTCATCTAGTTGACAGTAAGGGACAGACCGCGGGCGGTTGCAGATCCTTTCGCTTGCGCACCGTGCCAAGCCACCACTAAGTTAGTAACCAGCGGTGGCGCACACGATTCAGCAAGAAATGCTGCTGGAACACAGGATATTTCACTCGTAATCGTCCCTGATTTAGCACTACCTCTCCTACTATTCTTTAGCTCGAGACAAGCGGTAAGGGACCGCTCCCCCTCTGTCGCTGTCAAAAGGCCCGAGGGGCGGAACTCCAAATGCCTCTTGCCGTCGAGTGATAGTTGTGGGATTTTAAATTTTATCGAAAGGTGTGGTTAAAATGGGGAGTAGTAACCTACGAGACTAAATCATATGAACTTAAGGAGCCCTGACCACTGGTTGGTGGATGGGAGGGTACCTCAGACGTAGAAATTTATTATGAAAGACAAGAAAAATATAGTACTATTCTGGAGCACCTTTTCGGAATCAGGGTCCTTTTGATCACAATTTTTATGTTTTGAATGGGAAAACTGACTCTACACACTCAATCGCACACAAAACCAATATTTTCACTGATTATAAGCCAAAGAAACGGAGAGTGCACAGTATGCGCAGAGGAATTTGAGAAACTAGTCAAAGCGCGCAGGCGACGGTAGATGCCTACGGATGACAGCAGGTGCCTGTAGGTACCACTAGCAAAGGGTGGCGGCAGGTACCTAGGGTGACTGTCTGTGACGGCAGGTGCCTACAGGTAACGACGGGTACCTGCAGGTGACGCCAGGATCCTATAGATAATTCTCGGGTGCTTTCCGGAATAGAACTACAGCAAGGGGGCTGGGATCTGTGGCCAACTCCTGTGACTTCGATCTTTATGAATGGCAGATGCCAGAGCCAGGTACGCTAGGGCAACCTGCCAGAAACTCCCGGAACTGCCTTCTCATATGGCCCTACAGTCTGCCTAGGGTGCTTAGGTGCAATCAACTTAGCGTTTATCTAGATAGTGCAAGCTCGCAATTTTATCTTGAAGTCTAGAATATATTGGATTTAACTCTCAGTGCTAAAAGTCATCACACTACAATGCCTAAGAAGTCACCAATATCTCAAGCTGGCACCATTGCTCTCTAAGAAATAGGATAAATAGAGCATGATAGGGTGGACTCGGGAAAGTGTAGACTGTTGAAACACCTCATTCATTAAGTTTTGTGGATTGCTGCATTTCCGGTTCCCCAATTCTTCTTTCGCTGAACGCTTGAATACATGATCATCACTGTGGAAAGGGCCGCTGAGTAAATGCGATGGAGGCTTGAGTTTTTTGTCTTTTTCTTTTTTCTTTTTCTCTCTCCTCCCGTGGCTTGTCGGGGGTGAAGCATTGCATTGTTCTATTCGAATACTCAGTGGTTCACATTAATATCAATCTTTTTCTTTTCAATAGGCGGCGACTCGATTCACCCTATCCTCTTAGAACAAACTTTATAGACGCGCGGGGCCCCAGTTTATAGAGGAAACCAACACTCGTGATAGCAAAAACACTGCAGCAGTGACTAAAACATACTGTCTAAGAAACTACTTTTAGTTAATAGAAGCTATAGCTGTAGGACTGGCCCACATAGGTCCTCTAGCCCTACCTTTCCCGGTTATGGTCCGTCCTGGTGCTTCCGAGGAGACTACAGGCTACAGTCTTCTCGGGGATGCACCAACAAAAAAACCGTATCTCCAAAGTATCTGGATAAAGTATGCGATCCTAGTGAGAGAGGGACCTCCGATTATTGGAAACGCCAGGTAGAAGCTTTCTGTTATAGCTCAAGCGAAGTTAGCTGCCCTGTGTCTTGTGGGCTTTCACATGTTTGTAAGGATTTTGTTGAAGCAGACTATGCAGCCCAGTAGGCAAAATCCTTTTGGTGAGTCTGATTGGCCGTGGAATATGTGAAAAGGACACAAGCGCAAGACGCGCACCCTAAATATGAAACCCCGGTATTCCGTATTGGAGGATATCCTGTACTCAAGGAGGCCAGAAGGGGGACTCCCGGCACTTTTTAACAGGACAAATCTTTTAAAAATCACCTGCAATCATTCCATGATGAAGAATATTCCTTGTGTACCTTCCCTGCCATTCCTTTATCACTAGGTTCGTTCATTACTCATTAGCAATCAAAGAGTGGGATAGGAATACTTAATTTGTATACTCTACATTGGAATTGTCTTATGCGACCGAGAGTGGACCCTGAGCGGAGCCCAGGATGGATTAGTTTGCTATGGGGAATGTGGACCCGAACTCCACAATTGTTTGAGCATATTCGGAAGGATTTCCGCTGGCGAGAAACTTCCTCGTACATGCTAGCTGTCTTGATGGCCGGGACGTGGAGTCGGGAGAAGAGTATTCTATTTTTTATATGGAGTGACAGCGCCTAAGTTCTGTAGATTTCACTAGCAAGGGGTATAAGCTAGCATGGGTCAAGGGCAGCGAATTAGGCTATGGGCAGCAGGTTAGGGGTGTTGGCTCCTTCATTCATCTCTCACTCACTACTAGCCGAACGCGCCTGCTGGTGCAATATTGATAACTTAGGCGCTGTACCTCCGTAAAGCCTTCCCTTTGCCGTCGATAGAAAGCACAAGCAGGCAAGATTCAATACGAATCCGAAAGTCCAGAGACATTTCTGTCTTGGTTCTTTCCTTCTCTAGCTCGGCTATTTCCCCCTCATGAGCACTCCACAGCAACAGAATAACCATCGCTTGATTTATATGTAGGGTGTTAGAGACTTAAGACACTTCGCTTTTAGCAGGACAGGCCATGGCTTTCGCTGGCACTACGGTAGCCATGTATGCTGTGGGCGAGCTTCTATCATATTATTCATGAGCAAAACATAGTAGCTTTTGGCCAGGAAACCATAATTATCACTGCTGATGTCGTTTATAGATTTTACCACGCGATGTTTTCTAGATTTCGGCTACCTAGGATATTCAGCAGGATCAAATATGATCGGGCCACAAGCAAGGATCCAGACCCCCACTCAAGCGACACTATGAGACATCGCACAGATAAGCGCGACAAGCTGCCAGCCCCACACCAATCAGCTAGAGTATTGTTTGGCCCGCTCTAAGTGGCTATGCCTACCACCCAACTTTAACATAAGCAAGCGCCAGCTCTTCAGCCTGACCCCGCTTTCTTCCTGTCCAAGGGACATCGCCAATCCACCATAACTTACTCGATAACTTCTCCTCAACAACGCAAGCAATAAACAGTGCTGGATGTCTCAATATACCCTCGATCATAGCCATAACTGCCTCAATACTACCAACTCTTTTAACAATGTGTGGAACAACTATGCAGTTGCCGATGATCGGTCCCAACTCCTGACGTGGTTATCTCCTCTAGAACCCAGGTTACGGCACCGGTATGTTCAAGAGCGACGTATTAGCGATATCGGGGAATGGCTTATACAAACTGTGGAGTTCAGGAGATGGTGCAGCTTAGCCGGGGAAGCTGATGCAGTTCTATTTTGCTACGGCAATCCAGGAGTCGGAAAGACATTTATTAGGTAATAAGGCTTATTGGCGGGGAGAGAAGAAAGAGGGCCGTAGCTAACAAGCCTCGATGACAGCTCACTAGTGGTAGACTGGCTGTGCGATCAGGCAAGAGGACAAAACATCTCCGTCACATGCTTTTACTTCGACTTCGCCGCCCGAAACGAGCAATCTACGGCGAACATGCTGGGCTCTTTGCTAAAACAAGCTGTTAGCGGAATGGAGACGATTCCCGAGGAAGTCTCGCGGGCTTTCCGGCAACAGAAAAGTGCCATTGGTGGACGCGCACTGCGACTCACTGATATTGTGAAGATGCTGCAGGCCATCACATCCTCACGGCCGACATTTATGTCCATTGACGGTCTAGACGAGTGTGCCGGGGTACATCGAGCTGCGCTTCTCGACTCGCTGAGAGAAATCCTTGAGAAGTCCCCGGGCACTCGAATATTCGTCACGGGAAGGCCCCATATTCGGGTCGAGATTGAAAGGCGTCTTGCTGGACAGGTGACATGTGTGTCCGTAAGCCCCACTAGGCGGGATATTATCGGATACCTTCGTGTTAGAATCGGTCAGGACGAAATGCCGGAGGCCATGGACAGGAGTCTGGAGGCAGACATTCTGCAGATGATTCCCGAAAATATATCAGAAATGTGCCTAGAGTCAACGACACCCAGAATCCGGCCCCGTAACATCTGCTAATAAAGGCATTTAGGTTTTTACTTGCTTCATTAAATATCGAGGCAATCTTGCAAGAACCAACAATCAATAGGAGATGAGAAACACTCAACAATATGACCGTTGGGTTGGAGGTGGGAGATGCTTACGCTGGGACGATTGAACGGATAAAGGCGCAGGGTGGGAGTAAATCGAGACTCTGGATAGCATCGCTGATGTGGGTCAGTCATGCCGAAAGGCCGTTAACGGCGCTGGATCTCTGCCACGCCCTTGCCGTTGAGTTGGGCTCTACATATTTGAACGCCCTCAATACTCCTTCTATATCGACATTAGTGGCCTGCTGTCAAGGGCTTATTACTGTGGATAGGGAGGCATCAACTGTGCGACTGATTCATTTTACTCTAAAAGAGTATCTCTCCGCCCGTTCCGATATTTTTAGCAGACCTCACTCTGCAATTGCAGAGATATGCTTGACCTATTTGAATTCCGAATAGGTCTGGGCACTTTCGACCGATCCCTACCTCGATCCCTATCCCGCACCCTGCATGCCCTTTGCAGAATATTGTTCTCTATACTGGGGAGTCCATGCCAAAGAGGAACTCTCGGCCTACTCAAGATCACTAGCGCTGAGGCTACTTGGGCAATATAATGCACATATCGGCTAAATTGCTTTTACGTCACTACAAGGTAAGTATTGCTAAATTTGGTGACCGTTTTTCATTCAGTGGGCTACACTGTGCATCATCCTTCGGTATTGTTGGGGTTGTAGCCGCTCTGAAGGTGCGATGCAGCTTTTTGATATCAACCAAGGAGATTCGAATGGGTATACACCACTTGCATGGGCTGCTCGTAATGGATATGATGAAATGGTCAAAATGCTGCTCGGGTGGGAAACGGTCAATCCGGACAAGCCAAATAATTCTGGCCAAACACCGTTATCGCTCGCAGCTTGCTATGGGCATGAGGGCGTGGTGAGACTCCTACTCGACCGACAAGATGTCAACCCGGAAAACTTAGATATTTATAACCGAACACCACCTTGGTTTGCCGCGTTGATATTGCAAATCACCGGCGCTCTCCCCACTCTCACCGGACATCGTCCCTTCTTAGAGAATACGAGAACGAAGTCGCATAGATCACCGTAGTGTCAACCTCTCGGTGAAGGACATGCGGTGTGGGGCCGAAGTGGGGAAAGTGGAATGATGAGCGGTGAAGGGAAGTGGGATATGCGGAGAAGGAGAGAGAAGGCGTGGTGAAATTGTAGGAATAATGTGATGGTAGTAAGAAGACTCCCGGAAGAGTCTCAATTATTTCTTTTGTATTTAAGCGCCCTATCTTCTCCGTTGTTAGAACTGTAGGTCATCGAAATATACGTCTTCAGTTGATATCTTTTTGCTTCCGTTGCATACCTCTTTGTCAATCACTGCCTATTTGTTCCTAGTTTTTTGTTAGTTGAATGGATGCGAGCGTGTAGTGAGAGCACTGCTGGAGTCGGGAGTAGTCAATCCCGACACCCCCACTAAGGGCGACGAAACGCCGCTCTGCTGTGCCGCCAGCGGTGGGCATGAGAGAGTGGTAGAAATACTGCTTGCGCAGGACCTGGTCAATCCGGACAGGCAAGATTATAAAGGTCAAACGCCGCTCGCGCGGGCTGCTGAGCATGGACATGAGGGAGTCGCGAGAATTCTCCTCGCACGGGAAGAGGTCAATCCCGACATGCCAGATAAGATTGGCTATACCCCGCTCTCCCGTGCGGCTCGTTTTGGCCATGAGGGAGTGGTTCTAATACTGCTTGGGCGGGAAGAGGTCGACCCCGACAAACCAAATAATTACGGCGGTACACCACTCTCGGCAGCTGCTATGGGTGCTCGCGGTGAGGTGGTGAGAATACTACTCGGGCGAGGAGTCAACCCCACACGCGAGATAGTTTTGGTCGAACACCTCTTATGATCGCATATCAATGGAGTGATCGGGAAGTGGTAACCCTCCTAGAGCCTTACGTAGAGGGAACCAATAACGCAATCTAAGGGCAAGCAAACATCACCTGGTTGCAATCACCGCCATTCCTTCCCTGGCGGAGTGTGTTGCTCATTCAGTGTTCCTAACGAGTCAGTCCGCCTTTCTTGAAGGCGGACGGTGGTGGACGACGTTGTTTCATCCCGTCCGGTCCTTGTCCAAACTTGCCCTGCAACACACTGCTAAGAACTAAGACCCCACCGTCCCCAGAGGGGGAAATGCGCCATACCAGCCGTTCCGGCGCGTACAGTCCCCGCACAACCCTCTACTACGGCCTCCCACAGTCCCTTGTGTTGAAAGTCACCTATTGTCACCCGCCCGTTTCTTATCGTTGAACTTTTTTCATTTTATGCACCTATATTATATTTACTACCCTATTGTTTCCTTTGCCTTTGATATTCTCCATTGTCAATCACGTTTTCTTTTCCTCTGCCGGTACTCGAGTCTGATTAGTGGAGGTAGAGATGCAAATGCAACTTAGCTATCATTATAGAGGCTGGGGTTGTGGCATCACAATTGTTTATTGTGGGTAAGACTTTGTTTAGAGCATGTTGTTGTACAGTACACAAGAGGAGACCAGGAATCTGGGGGCGGATCTCGCGCTCACGGCTATTTCAGGGCGTACCATATTTCCGATGTACTTTTGCCTTGTGACAATTGTGGGATATTGGGACTCTATTTGTATAATGGCTCATTTTCAGTAGCCCGAATAGAATAAGGCACTTTTATTGTCAGTTTACACATATCTCTACTTCCGCTTAACAAATGAAATTATGGAATGGGACAAACAGTGATACCAGCCATGATCCCGCAGCCCCCCCATAGTCCCCCGCCCCAATTTTCCTTGCATTGGAAAGCCCGCCATACTTAGCAACGTCCATCGTTTGGAGGTTTCAAGAAACATTCACAAGCTGCCAGGTAGGCCAGGCTTGATGTCCAGGGTAGCGAGCCCAGGATTTTGTGGTGGGTAGCCGGGTAGAACTGTGGGCCATAAACTGGTGTTCAAGGCTTATCAGACAGGGCTAGGCCTCACTGCCGATATCAGCCGGCTATCGAGTCATAATAGGTGATTACGACCGGAATGAGGACTCCTTGAACCCTAGCCTTAAAACCCAGATTTTTGCATATTAAGGTTAGATCTAAAAAGGAGTAGAAGCAGGTCGCTGGCCAAGGCTGTGCATGGGTTTGGATTTAGAAAGCACTATTCAAGCCTAACTTGGAAGGAAGAAATAGCATTCATATTTTGTCTGAATTCAAGGGGAATATTCGTGAAAGTCAGACTATTCTATATTCGTTAAGGAAACAAATTGAGTGATAAGGGAAAATCAGAAACTACACTACCTCATTCAACCTGGATACCGGAAACATATCATAAATTCCTTTATTCCTGAGGCTGTTGGTGAGGCCCGAGCGTAACTACGGAGGCAGATATTGGCAGGTATTTTTAAACCTGTGAGCATCTTTAGATACCCGTGAGTATCTTCTAATATATTCGGGCAATTTTCCATATTTTCAGATTTCTTAAGATATTCGCAGGTATGATCAGATATCTTCCAGCATCTTCAGATATCCGCATACATCTTGAGATATGATACCTGCTGAAATCTTGAGGTACATTGAGACATCTCCAGATATCTTCAGATATTTGAGGGTGTTTTCAAATATTTGAGAGCATCTGAAGGCTTCGGCTGCCTGCAATCAAATATTTACTAATCTGATAGACTATTTCGCAGTCTTCCCAAAAGCCTATAGTGCAAAGCACAAGTCAGACTCACTCTGAGCTCACCAGGCCGGACTTCACATTAACCAGCTATCTGTAGACAGGCCTAGCCACTTTAGATCACTGGTTTCTATTGTTATATGGTTCCGATTACCGTGAGACAGGATAGCGAGATATGCAATCATCACGGCAAAAAGAGAAGAAATGAAGTCAAGGATGAAACTGGTGTAGATTTTTGTGATTTGAATCCCGCTTCCTTGTATTTCTATCTATGGTAGAACAGCGAGTTTATATAACTTAGGCAATACAAGTAACTGCCTCGGACTCGCTCACTCGCAGAAATCATTCTGGAAATGCATATACGAAGCAGGAGTTCCAGAATTCATTGCATCGAGCATTCCAATACATCAATCACTTTTCTTTCCGGTCACTTCTGGACATGTGTGTGGATCTTCATATATGGTATACTATCCAGGTACACCCGTTCCTCCTGTTTGATCGATGACGAGTGAAAACAGAAACATGTAACCAACGGCTTGTTGCAAATCACGGGAGATCACTCCACCCTAAAGCACATTTCCTGTGTACCTTTTCTATCTTGTTGGCCTATGGTTACTGGTTTTTTCTTTGTTGCTGATTATTAAGCGAAGAGGAGGAATCGCTATACCTGTTGTATATCAATAAGAAGGATCCGCACAGATAGCCGACGGGGATCGGAAAGCAAAGTAGAGAGGATATCAGAATGTTGGAAAGAGAGGACCGGAACTCCACTGGTTCCGTACGATCACAGGATGGATTTCTTGCCGTCCAAGGAAGTTATTAGCACATTATCCTTGTCCTGAAGACAGGAATAGACTGTGCCGGAAGGTTCTTGTGATTTCTATAGAAACCCGCTACTTCTTCAGAGATAGGGAAACAAGCAAGCAGGCGACGATTCCCAGTATCGACAAAGTTTGATTCACTTTGACTTCATTCCACCCCCTCATTCTCTTTGGTGTTTTAAAGATCTACTTCTGATAATAATGCGAATAACTATATACGAAAGGAATACATGAAATATACTTTTTTCGGTTTTCTACAAGGAATTGAATGCATTTTGATTGCCTATTACGGCGGTACGGCGGCCTATAGTGACCAAAACCACCACTACACCCAAATCTTAAAACTTAAAAATCAAAAAATGTAAAAAGACTAGAATTTTGCAAAGAATAGCCTAATTATCATCATAAGCATCACTGGGCACAAACAAATAGTAAATCAGAAAAGGAACGCGGGAGGAAGTTTAAAAAATATGTGTATAGCGAAGAAGAAAACTCCCCCAATAAACCAAGAGCGCAGAAAACAGGTTAAGTTAGGCTTTAAGTTATATAGTGTAAACAAATTCAGAACCTACTGAGATTCATACAGGAAAGCGAGGTATCAGGTTTATCGAGATCCGGCATAGCGGGCGCGAGTTTATTTCAGGATACTTGTTTGCCTCTTTGGTGATTTGGAATGATGGCAAGGAGTTTTAGTTGCTGGGGTAATGAGGTCCTTTGCTCCTCTTGAGAGGGAGGAAGTGGATGCATTCGAGTACGGTACGAGCCGCCCCGGCCCTTTATGTTATCGATTTCATTGGCCAAAACATCCGGAGATGACGATTCCATAACCGTAACTGGTAGAATAGAGCGGCGCGACCAGTTTAGCGCTCGCATAGTAACCGTAGGAATGATGTGAGCCTCGCGCATTCTGGAGGTTTAACCGGGCTTTCTGTTAGCATTATGTGGTCTCCGCAACGTTCTTTTAATACGGCACACCCCCGTGCTTATCCAGCTTCTAGGGATATCACTAGGTGGCCATACAAAATTCCGTCTACTCTTCAACAGCGCAAGAGACAGTGGAAAATGACTGGATATACCGTCAGTAGGAGCGACAAAGGCTCTAATACTACAATCCCTTATGACGATGTGCGGAAAAACTGTCCAGATTGTGATGATCGGTCTCGAATCCTAGCTTGGTTATCACCCCTGGAGCCAAAATCGCAACATCTGGAGATTCAGGAGCGCCGTTTCGGTGATTTCGGGGGATGGCTTATACATAGGGAGGAATTTAAGAGATGGTGCGAATTGGGATGGAAAAGTAAAGGCAATAATCCGGTTCTATTTTGTTATGGGAATCCGGGGGTCGGGAAGACATTTATCAGGTAACATGGATTTGTTTCCACCGGGAGAGGGAGCTGGGCTTGTGCTAACATGCCACAATGATAGTTCGCTGGTAGTCGACTGGTTGTGCGATCATAGCCGAGGACAAAACCGCGCGGTAGCGTGCTTCTACCTTGACTTTGAAGCTCGAAAGGAGCAGTCTGCGACCAATGTGCTGGGTTCCTTGCTGAGACAGATGGTTAGCGGAATGGAAAGCATTCCCGAAGAAATATCGCGGGCCTTTCACGAGCAGAGAAAGGATATTGGCGGGCGAAGACTGCAACTAGGTGATATTGTGAAGATGCTACAGGAAATCACATCCTCACAACCCGCCTTTATATGCATCGATGCTGTGGACGAATGCGGGGGATTGCAGCGAGTCGGGCTCCTTGATTCTCTTAAAGAAATCCTCGGGAAGTCCTCACGCACACGAATATTTCTCACAGGAAGGCCGCATATCCGAGCCGAGGTCGAAAAGGGTCTTGCCCAGAGAGTGCTAAGTGTATCTATTAGTTACACCAAGCATGATATCATCGGGTACCTCCATAATCAGCTGGAGAAAGACGAAACGCCGGACGCCATGGACGAGAGTCTGGAAGCGGATATTCTGGAGAAGATTGAAGAGAATATATGGGAAACGTGAGTAGCCCAATTGTGTTCGGAATCCTACCTTATATGACCCGCTAATGGATTTATTTAGGATTCGAATCGCTTCCTTAAATATTGAGGCGATCTTGCAAGACCCGACAATACACGGGAGAAGAGAAAAGCTCGGTAAGACAAGAAATGGATTAGGGCTAGGAGATGCCTACGGCGCGACTATCAAACGAATAAAGGCGCAGGGTGGGAATCGATCGAGACTCGGGATGGGAGTATTGATGTGGATCAGTCATGCGGAACGGCAGTTGACAGGGCAAGAGCTCTGTCACGCACTAGCAGTCCATCCGGACTCCAAAAAGTTCAGCAGTGACAACATTCCTTCAGTAGCGACATTAGTGGTCTGCTGTCAAGGGCTTATTGTTGTGGATCAGGAGGCATTAACCGTGAGACTTATCCACCCTACACTCCAGAGATATCTTTCCTCCAATCCCGAGATTTTCGGTCAACCTCACGCGGCAATGACAGATATCTGCTTGGCCTATCCGGAGTCCGCAAAGGTCAAGGCTATTCCACCCGATACTGCTCCCCCGGTCCTTGACCCATCCTTTCTAGAATATTGCACTATGTACAAGGGTGTTCACATGAAAAAGGGACTCTTGGAGTACGCAAAATCACCTGGAGGGAAGCTATTCATAATAACTATTGGATTTTTCATTTGTGTATATCTTCTTGTTAATCGCCGACGCTGACTCCGTTTTCCTCACTGTACCTTACCCTTACACGGCCGGGGACTCTCCTCCTTTGACAGAATATGCTGGAAGACTACGGGAGAATTCACCGATAGGTCTGGCACGCCGTGAAAGGCCCGAGAAGTGGCAGAGGGAGAGTCGGATAAAGCAGTGAAGAAAAAAGGGGGAAGGAGGGGTAAGAAGAGACAAAGATAGGTGGCGGAAAAGGCATGATTGTTCGGAATACTCGTGGACGGGTAGATCTTGTTTTTTTGTACTTAAGGGTCTCCCCTGAGGACGATTGTGGAAGTAAAAAAGCCAGAAAATATGTTCCTCTTTATATACATGATTCTTTCACCCTGGAACGAGAATCTAGATCCGCGATTGATATCATCCCCAACTTTCAAGACAGTGGAGGTTAACTAGGTAAAGTGTAGGCATGCTTCGAACCGTAGCTAATTTCTTCGGTAATTTTTTTTAAGAACATCCCTGGTATTTTTCTGATGTAAGATATTGAAAGTAAGGAAAGATTTTGGTTGCTGGTCCTATTTTGATATCTTGCTCGTGGTATGGTTCGGCCAAGAATTGTATTCTAAACTACAGTATCCTTGATGTGTAACATGTCATTAGATAGGGTCCAAAATCTCGCGGGGTTTGCCAACAGGACACTACCCGCACTCGTATTGTACAGCAACCCTGTGAACGAGGTAGTTTAGTCTATGTGTTATGGTTTTTAGTCATCCTGGGTGGCTTGACCCGAGTTCGCTTCTACACAAGAGGGCAGTTTTCCGCAGCGTTGCTTTGCCACGAGTACTCAAGCCGGTGAATTGGCATGCCGGGGGTTGGTTCTGATGCGATACCCATCGTGGTTAATTCTAACGTGGGGATGATAAGGAAAATTGTCTTGCGTCGATAGCGAAATGGAGAAAGACACGTTAAGACAAGGCGGTGACTGGCTACATGCACGCTGGAGTGATTGTTCGATGGATTTTATTAGATTAAAGTGAGTTATCCGAGAGGTGAGCTATTCCGTAATAGGAACTTGGAGAGCAATCCAGAGGCCTGAAAAACCGTAACCGGCGGGGCTAAGCAGGGCCAGGGTATGGTGCTCGCAGGACAACCGTACGAATGACGTTAGCTTCGCACATTCGGGCCGGCTGAACCGGACGTTCCTTTAGTACTATGTGGTCTCAGCAATTTTGCTTTAAAACAGGCACACCGCCTCGCTTATCCAGCTTCTAAGGATATTACCTGGTGGCCATACTAAATACCCCCTACTCTTCAACAGCACAAAAGACAGTGGAAGATGGTTCAATATTCCGTCACTGGTAGCGGAAACGGGTCTAGTACTACGGACCCTTTTGATGATGTGCCGAAAGACTCTAGTGTTTCCGATGATCGGTCTCAAATCCTGACATGGTTATCACCCCTGGATCCGAGGTTACAACATCGGGGAGTTCAGGAGCGCCGCGTTGGTGATATCGGAGGATGGCTCATACAAAGGGAGGAATTTAAGAGATGGTGCGAATTGGAGTGTGAAAGTGGAGGCGATAATCGAGTTCTGTTTTGCTATGGGGATCCGGGGGTGGGGAAAACGTTTATCAGGTAACTTTGATTGGTTTCCACCGGAAGAGGGAGCTGGGCTTGTGCTGACATGCCACAACGACAGTTCGTTAGTGGTAGACCAGCTGTGCGATGATAGCGTAGGACAAAACACCGCCGTAGGGTGCTTCTATTTTGACTTTGAAGCTCGAAAGGAGCAGTCTGCGACCAATGTGCTGGGTTCCTTGCTGAGGCAGATGATTAGCGGGATGGAAAGCATTCCCGAGGAAATATCGTGGGCCTTTCACGAGCAGAGAAAGGATATTGGCGGGCGAAGACTGCGACTAGGTGATATTGTGAGGATGCTACAATCCATCACATTGTGGCAGCCCGCCTTTATATGCATCGATGCGGTAGACGAATGCGGGAGATTGCAGCGAGTCGGGCTCCTTGATTCGCTTAAACAAATCCTCGAGAGGTGCCCGGGCACGCGAATATTTCTCACAGGAAGGCCGCATATCCGAGCCGAAGTCGAAAGGGGTCTTGCCCAGCGAGTGGTAGGTGTATCTATTAGTTCCACCAAGGGTGATATCATTAGGTACCTCCGTGATAAGCTGGAGGAAGACGCAACACCGGATGCCATGAACGAGAGTCTGGAAGCGGATATTCTGGAGAAGGTTGAAGAGAATATATGGGAAACGTGAGTAGCGCAATTGTGTTCGGAATCCCACCTTATATGACCCGCTAATGAATTTATTTAGGTTTCGACACGCTTCCTTAAGTATGGAAGCAATCTTGCAAGAACCGACTATTGATGTGAGACGAGAAAAGCTCAGTGAGACAACAGATGGGTTGGAGTTAGGAGATGTCTACGGTGCGACAATCGAACGGATCAAGATGCAGGGTGGGAATAGATCGAGACTCGGGATGGCAGCATTGATGTGGATCAGTCATGCGGAACGGCGGTTGACAGTGCAGGAGCTCTGTCACGCCCTAGCAGTCCATCCGGACTCCAAAAAGTTCAGAACTGATAACATTCCCTCGGTGACGACATTTGTAACGGAATCTGCCTATGGTTCTCGCTACTGTACCTACCTGATGTTGGATGTTTCCTATTTAGGTTCTACAATAGTAGCGCTGTTCTTTTTACCTTGTACTTTCCTTATTTGTTATAGTTTCCTATTGGGTTATTTGTTCCTAAG
>Ga0307509_10002615_pt1 | contig 28822 bp, 29 predicted proteins | sample 10_EM_MG_FD_202245 | JGI IMG/M metagenome (GOLD analysis project Ga0307509, IMG submission 202245) | Populus trichocarpa ectomycorrhiza microbial communities from riparian zone in the Pacific Northwest, United States - 10_EM | ecosystem: Host-associated > Plants > Roots > Unclassified | place...
CCGGGCCAGTGGCGCGGTCTCGGCGATGATCTCGGTCATGAATTTGTGGCTGCCGCGCTCGATGCCCTTGGCGCACGCGATGAGAGGCTTCGCCGCCGCAAGGTGTGGCGCCAGCGCCGTCATCGATTCGCGCAGCGCCTGCGCGGGGGTGACCAGCAGGATCACGTCGCATTTGGCTGCGCGCGCAAGGTCGTTGGTGATGGCGATTTCGGCTGCAAGTCTGACACCGGGCAGCTTCGGATTGGTCCGGCTCGCGGTGATCTGCCGGGCCGCCGCCGCATCGCGCGCGTAAAGCGTGACCTCGCGCCCGGCGCGCGCGGCGACAGCGGCGAGCGCGGTGCCCCAGGCACCGGCTCCGATCACCGCGACGGAGTCAAAGGAGGGCATTATCTGGTCCCGGACTCAGTATGCCAGCTCTCCCCGCCTTTGCGGGAGAGTTGAAGACGGACTCGTGGTGTAACTCATCGTCCATCGGCAAATCCGGACCCCTGTTAGAACCCCGCGCGCGTCTTCGCAAAAGCCTTGGGTGCGGTCGCCTTGTCGTCGAGCAGCCAGCGCGCCCGCGGCGCCGCGTCCATCGCATCGATGAGGCCGAGCGCCAATCGTTCGGCGCCGGCCCAGGCGATCATGGCGCCGTTGTCGGTGCAGAGCGCCGGCGGCGGGATGATCAGGGTGGTCTGGGCTTTCGCCGCCACGTCCTGCAGCGCGCCGCGGATGGCCTGGTTGGCGGCGACCCCGCCGGCCGCCACCAGCGCGCGGGGCGGCCCGAACCGCTCGTTGAACAGTTTGAGCCCCACCCGCAGCCGGTCGGCGGTCGAATCCAGCACGGCCGCCTGAAAGCTGGCGCAGAGGTCGCTGACGTCCTTCGGTTCAAGCGGGGCCATCCGGCTGGCTTCATTGCGGACCGCGGTCTTGAGGCCGGAGAGCGAGAAATTGGCGTCGGGCCGGCCCAGCATCGGGCGCGGGAAGGCGAAGCGCGCCGGGTCGCCACCGCGCGCGGCCTGTTCGACCTGCGGTCCGCCGGGATAGGGCAGGCCGAGCATCTTGGCGACCTTGTCGAAGGCCTCGCCGATGGCGTCATCGACGGTGGTGCCGAGCCGCACATAGTTCCCGATGCCGACGACGGCGACGATCTGGGTGTGGCCGCCGGAGGCAAGAAACAGGCAATAGGGGAACGCGACCCCGCTGGTCAGCCGCGGCGTCAGCGCATGCGCCTCCAGATGGTTGACCGCGATCAGCGGTGTATTATGCACCATCGCGATCGCCTTCGCCGTGGTCAGTCCGACGATGACGCCGCCGATCAGGCCCGGACCCGCGGCGGCGGCGACCGCCGACAGGCTGGCGAAGTCCGTGCCGGCTTCCTTCATCGCGGTGCCGATGATGCCGTCGAGGAGATCGACATGGGCGCGCGCCGCGATCTCCGGGACCACGCCGCCGTAGCGCGCGTGCTCCTCGGTCTGCGAGCGCACGATATTGGACAGGATCCTGCCGCTGCCGTCGCTCTGCCGTTCGACCACGGCAGCGGCGGTCTCGTCGCAGGTGGTCTCGATCCCCAGCACCAGCGTCCGCTTGTCGCTACCCAATGTGAACCCTTTGTGAACCCTTGCACTCTTGATGAAAGCAGCGTTTTTCGACCATTTCTCACGCTTCTTGACGCGAACCGCGACCCGCCCGGATCAAGTCCGGCGGCGGGCTTTCGCTTGAAAACGCTTCAATCGCGTAGCATTGCGAGGTCGCCGAGTGCAATCATCCCTTAAGGCTCAAATCGAAGTGCTAGGATTTTGACTTGGCTGCTGTCCTGGTTACCCGGCCCGATCCCGACAACGCGACCACCGCCGCGACGTTGCGCGCGCGAGGTCATGAGGTGATGCTGGCGCCGGCGCTGCGCTTCGAGCCGCTCCCTCTTCCGCCCGGCAACGAGGCCGATTATAGCGGCGTCATCGTCACCTCCGCCAACGCGCTGCGGGCGGTGGCGCCGCAACTGAAGGACCATCCGCTCCTGAAGCTGCCGCTGTTCGCGGTGGGCGCGCAGACCGCGGCAGCCGCCCGGCGCGCCGGATTCGTCGAGGTGATCTCGGCCGATGGCGATGCGGAAGCGCTGCGCGAATGCGTGGTGCGCGGCGTCGGCGCCGCGCCTGAGGACACAAGCCCGCTGCTTTATCTCGCGGGCGCAGATATTTCGCGCGACCTTGCCGGGGAACTTGGCGCGCGCGGCATCGACGTCGTGACCCGGTCGACCTATCGGATGGTCCCGATTGCGCGCCTGCCACGCGACATCTGCGATGCGTTCGCGGCCAACCGCATCGAGGCGGTCCTGCACTATTCGACCCGGAGCGCCCGCGCCTTTCTGGAAGCGGCCCGCGCTGGAGGCGTCGAGATCTCGGCCCTTGCGATCCCGCAGTGCTGCATCTCGGCCTCCGTTGCCCAGGTCTTGCGGGAAGCCGGCGCCGCCCGCGTGGTGATCGCAGCGTCGCCTGACGAGGATGCGTTGCTGACCGCGCTGACCCGGTCGATCTGAGCGATCCGCTGGGTTCCCGTCGCGGAGGTGCAAGGGGTGGTTAAAAAAACTTAATATATTCATGTTCTTGAATAGTCTGCTGGCGGGCCGGCGTGGAATCGGGGTGCCGGCAGCTGATGAGCGTCGCCGCCATACGAGCCCCGTGCTTTGACGTCATGAATGGCGTAGAAGACGGTCCAATCCGGCTACGCCTTATCAACCAGGGAACCGTCGTAATGGTGGATGACACAACGGAACAACAGGCACCGGCAGGGGAATCCGGCCGCACCAGGCGGCCACCGCCGACCATCGATCTCCAGGCGACCGAGGTTTCCGAACAAAAGGCACCCGACGCGGCCGCCACCGAGGCCGAAGCTTCCGCCGCGCCGGTCGAGCCCGGATCCGAAACCCCGTCGTCACACACTCAATCATCGGAGACCCCTGCCGAAGCCCAGCCGCAGCCTGAGGCCGCGCCGCAGCGGGCGCGTCCAACCCGGAATCGTTCAGGTTCGCCCTGGATCGTGGCGCCGCTGTCCGGTGCCGTCGCCGCCGCGGCGGTGGTTGCGATTGGGTTCGCAATGGGGTGGGTGCCGACCGAGCCGTCCTCCCTCGCACAGCAGCCGAATGCTGCCGCGATCGAGGATCTCACCGCGCGCCTGACCTCGCTCGAAGCGCGGGCAAGCAGACCACCCGCCGCGGCCGGCCCGGATCAGGCGGCCGTGGCGCGGGTCGACGCGCTGGAAAAATCCCTTGTCACGGTTCGCGGCGAGGTCACCAACCTGCGCGCGCAGTCGGACAAGCTGGCCACCGCGGTCAGCGAGGCCAAGGCGCAGTCGGCCGCGCCCGCAAGCGCGCCCGATCTGAGCGAGATCAACGAGCGAATCGCCCGGATCGAACAGACCAGCCGGGCGCAGGGGGCGCAGATCGCCAAGACCGGTGAAAAGATCGCGGACGCCAGGCCCGCCGACGACCTGGCTCTGCGCCGCGTGGTGGCGGCCTCCCTGCTCGATCTCGCGGTTCGCCACGGCGATTCCTATGCCGCGCTACTGACGACGGCGAAGGCACTGGCGCCCAGTCCTGACGCGTTGAAGCCGCTCGAGGCCTTTGCCGCGACCGGCGTGCCGAGCCCGGCCGGACTCAACCGCGACTTGCTGACGCTGGTGCCGAAGCTGTCGCCACCGGCAGCGGAGAGTACCACGACCGGCTCCAGCATCGTCGACCGGCTGCAGGCCGGCGCGGCCAAGCTGGTGCGCATCGAGCGGACTGACACCACCGGCAACGATCGCGGCGCGATCGTCTCGCGGGTCACCGCGGCGGCCCTGCGTAACGATTTCACCGAGGCGCGGCGGGAGCTGAACGTGCTTGCGCCCGCCGACCGTGCCGCCGCGCAAGGCTGGCTCGACAAGGCGGATGCACGCGACGCCGCGCTCGCCGCTTCCCGGCATTTTGCAGACGAGGCGATGGTGTCCCTCGCCACACCGGCCCAATAGGAGCCCCATGATCCGGATTGTTGTGTTTCTGTTGGCGATCGCACTCGCAGCCGCCGGCGCGGCCTGGGTAGCTGAGCAGACCGGTGACGTGACCCTGACCTGGGGCGCGTGGCGCGCGCAAACCTCGCTCCCGGTGTTTGCGCTGGCGCTGGGCGTCGCCATCGTCGTCGGGATGCTGCTCTGGAGCATCCTGAGCGGGATGTTGCGTGCACCGACGCGGATCGGGCGGCTGCGGCGCGAGCGTCGCCATGCACGCGGCCGCCATGCCATCACCCACGGCCTGCTTGCCATCGGCCATGGCGATTCCGCCGCCGCTCGTCAGCATGCGGACGTGGCGCGCCGGCTGGCCGCCGGCGACCCGCTGGCGCTGCTTCTGCACGCCCAGTCGGCGCAACTCGACGGCGACCGCGAGGGCGCGAACGCCGCGTTTCGCGCCATGGCCGAGCGCGAGGATACCAGGCTGCTCGGCCTGCGCGGGCTATTCATCGAGGCGCAGCGCGCCGATGACGCGGTCGCCGCGGTGATGATCGCGGACGAGGCGCTGAAGATCGCGCCGTCCTCGACCTGGGCCTCCCATGCCGTGCTCGGCTTCCGCTGTTCCAAGGGCGACTGGAACGGGGCGCTCACCATCCTCGACAACAATCTCGACGCCGGCCTGATCGACAAGACCACCTATCGCCGCCATCGCGGGGTGCTGCTCGCGGCGCGTGCGCTCGAGCTGGAACGTCTCGACCGCGACATGTCGCGCGAGAGCGTGATGGAGGCGATCAAGCTGGCGCCGACGCTGGTGCCGGCGGCGGTGCTCGCGGCCAAATTCGAGAGCGAGGCGCATCAGGTGCGGCGCGCGATGCGGATCGCGGAGACGGCCTGGCTGGCCGAGCCGCATCCCGATCTCGCCGACGCCTACGCCCACGTCCGGCTCGGCGATTCGGCGCGACAGCGGCTGGTCCGGGTCGAGACCCTGGCGGCGAAGAAGCCCGGCCATATCGAGGGCGCGCTGGCGATCGCGCGCGCCGCGATCGACGCCACGGAATTTAGCCGCGCCCGCGAGGCGCTGAAACCCTTCATCGAGTCCCCGACCCAGCGCGTCGCGATGCTGATGTCCGAGATCGAGCGCACCGAGCATGGCGATTCCGGCCGGGCGCGGGCCTGGACCCTGCGCGCCGTCCGCGCGCGCCACGATCCGGTCTGGACCGCGGATGGCTATGTCAGCGATCGCTGGCGGCCGGTGTCGCCGGTCACCGGGCGGATCGATGCGTTCAGATGGCAGACCCCGGTGGCAGCCCTGCCCTCGGACAAGGGGGCCGCCATCGACGTCTCGCCGTTCGAGGAGGCGATGCTCGCCGCCCCGGTGCCGCCGCGCCCACCGCTGGCTGCCCGCGAGGGCCTGGTCGAGCCGCCGCGCGCGATCGTGGCGGGGCCGGAGCTGGCGCCGGAACCTGCAGCGCAGGATAATTCTCCGCCGCCGGTCAAACTGGTCGAGCCGTCGGCCCCGATCACCCCGCCGGACCCGGCCCCCTCGCCGGCCCCGGTCCCGCCGTCCGTGGTGGTCGCGGCTGGGCCTCCGGCTCCGGTGGTTGCCGCTCCGGCGGCTGAGTCGCCGCCGGTCGTGCCGTCAGCGCCAGCGGCCGAACCTCCGGCTCCGCCACCCTTGTTCCGCGCGCGCGCCGACCTCGCCAAGGACCTCGCCAAGCCGGGTAATACGCCGATTCCGGCCGTGATTCCCCTCGTCCGCGCCCCCGACGATCCCGGTATCGATGATGACACCCCGGTGCTGGATGAATTCGCGGACCAGATCGGCACACCGAAGGTGCAGGCCGGGGGCTGGCGCGGCTTCTGGTCCCGGTTAGGCGAGTAGAGCGGGCGTTTTTCGATGGGGATGGTGCGGGAGACCCGCGTTTTTCTTGCCAATTCCGGCCGTGGCCGATATCACGTGGCCACGCGTTCGCGGCCGGCTTCCAGCCGAGCCCGTCCTGGTTCGCCGCAATAGCTCAGTTGGTAGAGCACGTCATTCGTAATGACGGGGTCGGGGGTTCGAATCCCTCTTGCGGCACCAACAAAATCAAGCACTTAGCTCAAATCGCCTGATCCTCGAAAACCCCTCGTGTCTGCACTGTGTGTGCAAATCGATTGCCGCATCGGCTGAACAGTGCCGATGACTAGCGCCGCTCTCTCATTCGTTCGGCGTCTCGGGAATGGAAGGACTACCGGCAGCTGTCGGGAGCTTCAAATCATATTCGCGACGCATGATCCGAAGCTGAGCGATTACCATCGCCCGGATCACTTCCGAATGACTATCGCCCTCAGTTCGGAGACTTACCAACTGGTCCAGCTGATACCTGGCACCGGCCGGAAGGGTCGTCCATAACTGATTGTTTTTCTTGCCGGTTTTCTGCGCAACCTTCTTGGGCATAAGCCGAAACTACACACAGGAAAAAAGTATCTTTACCCGAAAGTCACTTGCACCTGGAGTCAAATAACGGCACGCTATATCCAGCGTGAGAGACACGGTGAATCTCCCAGCCGTAGCACGGGCCTGACTGACCGGAGCGCAATGAGGGGGACGCGGGAGTCCCCTCCTCACGCCACCTCTTTTTTCTTCCTCTTTTTGGAAATGTGGTCTGTCCCGCCCTTGAGCAGGCTGTCGCCATTCGCCTGTTCGCGAACAAGTCGGCCGCTCGCTCGAGCCCTTCTAAGAAGCCTGCGAGATTCCTTCAGATCGATCCGGTGAAAGGTCTCAACAAAAACCTCGCGCTGCCGGGTCGACTTGAGCACCGCGAAAAAGCCGATGGTTTCGCTTCCGCGGCGGACGACCCACCACAGGTCGACCAGCGTCGACTTTCTCCCCCTTGCTACAAATCCTTGCAGCAGGATCGACGGCATATTGCGATAGTGCTGAAAATTTATATCGCCGTGTCTGCGGCGCAGCTTCTCAAGCGTATAGCCGGAAAGCAAAATCGGGATACCGCACGCGACACCAAGCAAATTGGCGCAAAGGCGGTCTACCCGACCAGCCTCAACGGGGCCGCGAAAGCAGCCAGCAACATAATCTGCAAGCGCAACATCATCCATTTACGCAAAACCCAGCCCCCCGATTCGCCCGATATGGGGTCCATTCTGGCACAAAGCAATCAACGAGCAATCTCCCAAAACAAGGTGTCGGCCCTGGCGGCCCTGTTTGCACCGAACCAGGCCGCTTTTGCGCTACCGAATCAGCGCGAGAGCGAAGGGCCGCCCGGCATTGGCGCGGGGCGGCCCTAGTCGTCACAGGCAACATTAGGGCGTGGTGACGAAGTCCGGCACCCTGGTTCCTTCACTTGTCTCAAGCCGCCCCGCGTGCGGAACGGCCCCGTCATGCGATTTCAGAAAACCGGCCGAAAACCTTGCGCTGCAGGGGGATTCACAGCGCGGGTTTTCTGGCGTAGTGCGGCCTCATGATGATGGTCGAGCAGCAAGAACGCGGCGCGGTGATCCTCCGGATTCGGCAAGCCTTGGCTCTTCCGATCTACACGGTGGCGCTGATCCTGGACTACACGGCCGCCGCGCTCGGCAAGCTTGCCGCCTGGATCGCTGGCGACGACTGGCCGTAGTGTGCCTCCGTAATTTGCCGGACCTTGATGTTCTGTCGCGGTTACCCACCTGATTTCGCCATGGACATCCAGAAACCTGTGGCCGCGACAGTGTTCGTGGCATTCACGGCGTACAGCCTTAATGCGTGCTATGGCGGGAAGCTCTTCATAGAAGCACCGCCTGGGACCGTCCTGACTGCCGTAACGGCGAGCTCGAGCGTGAGTCCCGCCGTCAATCGCATGTTCTACAACGCGACCACCGACGAACTGATCGAGGCCCCGGCACCGGAGCCAATTCGCGTCATCCAATCCTGAAAAGGAAGCACGGGACCGAAGCCCCCGCGGGCTCGGAGTGCCAGCGAGGCGCACCCGATCACGCGAAGCTGATTTTATCGAACCTTCTTGAGGCTCGGCTAACTACTTAGATGTAGGAGTGAATTTGTTTGCCTGACGTTTCGTTTTAAGAGGTCAGCCAATGCCCCAAGAGACCATCGTTACCGGCCCGTTGGATACCCGCTATACCGCTCACCGGGACGTGGAGCGGCGTCGCCAGGAAACTCGCGAATGGCTTGAGCAGCGCGAGCGGGAATTGGGTTTTGTGAAGGATGCGCCGTCGGTAGCTCCGGAGAGCAACGATAAGAAATAGGCGCGGGACCGAAGGCACCGCGCGCTGATAGCCGTTTTCCGAGTCTACGGGGGCCGCGGGCGCGGGTTTGGCCTGCGGGCTCCGAAGTGCCAGCCGATCGGCGCCAGCGCCTGGGCGAGTCAGCGCGCGGCGGCTGGTCGACGAAAAAGGCCGCCCGGGGATTTAGCCCGGGCGGCCCTGTTGTTGTGGACCTATTCCCCCATAAAGTTTGCTTCTGAGGAAAAACCTTTCGAGCGGTCGTGATCGAACATGTGCAGGGCCGCGCGGGCGGCCTTCCGCGGTGCGCCGAGCCGGCGGATGATTTCGGTGTCGGTTACAAACAGAGTTGGCTCGACAATCTGATAGTGCACTACAGCGCACAGGCCGCCGGCCGCCTCGGTCTGCGGTTCATCCGACAGTTCGCTTTGGTCCTCGTCCATTCGCCACTCCCCACAAAAGCTGACGCGGGATCGAAGCGCCGCCACGTCATTTGATGAACGGCCAGCAACGCGACGTTCAGCATCATTTCAAGCGGAATAGCGTAGAAGGTGGCTTCCTCTTTCCCTCGGGAGACCACGATGTCATCGCTCAACAAAGCCATTCCAACCAGCCTGGCCGTGATTGCAACGTGCGCAACGCTGTTCGCCGGCTCCGCGCCGGCCCAAGCTCACGACGGCCGGAATGCAGCGCTGATCGGCGGTTTGATTGCCGGAGCGATCATTGCCGGTGCGGTGTCGCAAGCCCAAGCTGATGAAACCGTGCCGGTCTACCACTCCAACTACTATCGGCATCCAGCCTACGACGGCTATTACGTCGCCCCGCGATACCGATATCGTGACTGTGACCATGATTGGGGTCGTGGCGCCTACTACCGCAACGATCAGGATTGGGACTAAGCCGCGCGCTTTTTCCGGCGGCATCGAATGACTAGGCGCGGGATCGAAGCCCCGCGCCGCGTGTCAGCACGAAACGATCTGTTCTCACTGACGCTATTCCCTAACAAGGGACTGGGCGGTTCCTGCTCGAAGCGTGAACGTCAGGCCGTTTTCGCCAGCGCCTGCAAGTCTTGGAAGATCGACAGGCCATCTCCTGCTTACCAGGCCCCAACGGCCATCAAAAAAATAATGGCTAGGAGCGAGACGCAAGCGATAATGGCAGGGGCGGTAGACCATTCGGATGTGTTCATCGTTGCCTCCCGAGCGGCGGTCAACACAGCTAGCTAAGCGGGTCAGCTCGACAAACACTATGAAGCAGTTAACACCTTGCAATTATTGTGAATTTTCAATCATGAGAGACATGACGCGGCCTCATGCGCCCCAGGCGGGAAAGTGCCCGCACCCAAAAGAACGCAGCGCCCGGGATCCCCGTCTATCGTGGAGGCATTTCGCTTGCGCGCGCCCTGAGGTTGTGGAGCGCTTTAAGCACGTGGACGAGACTTTCGCGCAATAACATGACTCATTGGATCAGAGAGTTTAAGCGCCGGGACACGGGCCGAAGATATCGGGTTGGCAGCGATGCAAAGGACATTCCGACAATTCGAAGACTGATCGCCGAGCTCGATGACTGTGGGCGATGTTGAATCGCTCGTGTTACGGGTGGCGAATTTCGCGCGGAACAAGTCGAAATCAGATACGATGCGCGCTTATTCTTGCCGTTGCCGCGGAATATCTCACCCAAAGCGATCCGGCCGAAATGCCGACAGGTCTGAAACGTCGTTTCGACCTTCGATGAGGCTGGCAACCATCCGGCTCGTGACGGCCGCCAGGGTCATGCCGAGATGTCCGTGACCGAAGGCGTGGATGAGATTCGGATGATTTCGGCTGGGTCCGATCGCCGGCAGCGAGTCGGGAAGCGACGGGCGAAAGCCCAACCATTGCGTCTGGATGGGGCCCAGATTCGGGAACAGCTTGCGCACGCCGCGCTCGAGCAGCGCGATTCGATCGGGATTGAGGGGCGCAGATAGACCGCCAAGCTCGACCGTTCCCGCGACGCGCAGACGACCCTCCATCGGCGTGATGTAGAAACCGAGATCGACCGGGCTCACCGGTCGCTTGATCGGACAGGCCTCCATCGCGAATTCGATATGGTAGCCACGTTCCGTATCGAGGGGGACGTTCTCCCCGCCTTGCCGGGCAAGCGAGCGCGACCAGGCACCGGCGGCAAGAACGACCGTATGCGCATCGACAGCGAGATCGCGACAGATGAGCCGGATCTGCCCGCTGCTCTGGGGCTGCAATCGCTCGACGCGAGCGCGTTGGAACGACGCGCCGTTTGCTTCCGCCGCGGCCGCCAGCCGCCTCGTCAAAGTGCGGGGATCAACGATGTGGGCCGCGTCCGGGAAAAAGACACCGCCCGCCGCCGGAGGAAGCGCAGGCTCCAGCTTTGCGACTTCGGCCGGGCTCAACCTGTCCTGTCGGACACCCAATTCGTCCCGAAGGCGGGCGGCCCATTCGCTGTTCCTGGACGGCATCTTGTCGCGGTAGAAATAGAGGCAGCCCTCATGGCGAAAGAGATCCGACGCTTGAGCCTGCATTGCGAGATCGCGCCAGGCGGGCAGCGCATCCCTCAGGAGGCCCGCCAATGCGTGGCCGTTGCGGCGCGCGCGCGCCGGCATCGACTGCCAGGCAAAGCGCGATAGCCAGGGTAGCAGTGCGGGAAGAGCGGCGCGGCGGATGGCAAGCGGGCTTTCCGAGTCAAGCAGCAGTCCTCGCAAATTGCGCAGGACATCGGGATTGCCGATCGGCGCGCAGCCATAGGGCGCGATGGCGCCGGCATTGCCATGCGATGCTCCCGAGCCCGGCTCGTTCGGGTCGATGACGACAACCTCCCGGCCAGCCGCCGCCAGCCGCAATGCAATCGCAAGCCCGATAATGCCGGCCCCGACGATTGCAACGTCTGTTTTGATCGGCGCCACCATCGCGCTTCAGACTGCGCCAGAGATTTCGAGATGGCCGGCGCCCAAGAGTTCGGCGATGATCGAGAGCGCATGACGCAAGTCATTGGGCGAAGGTGCTGCGCCCAGATTGATGCGCACGGCGTGGGCCAGCGTTTCGCGCCCGACGGCGAAGGCATCGGCCGGGAGCAGGCCGACGCCACGCTGACGGCAGGCCCGGGCGAATCCGGCGCCTCGCCAAGGCTCAGGCAGATGCAGCCAGGCATGGGGCGAGCTCTCATCGGTCTGAACGTCGAAGGCCGCCAGCACCTCGCGCAAAATGGCCTGCCGTCTGCGCAGTTCCTCGCGCTGGACTTCGATGATCCGGGTCGCAGTCCCATCTTCGAGCAAATTGGTGGCGACGAGCGCGGTGAGCGGGCTGATGCTCCAGCAATCGATGCGCAACGCCGCCGCGACATTGCCCAGAACCGCGCGGGGGGCGACCACGAAGCCATAGCGAAGACCGGGCGCGATGCATTTCGACAGGCCACTGATGTGAACCGTCAGTTCAGGCTCCAGGGCCGCGAAGGATGGGATGACGCGATCGAGCAGTGGACGGTAGACATCGTCCTCGATGATCAGCACGTTGTGGCGACGGGCGACTGCGGCAAGCGCACGACGGCGCTCTTCGCTCAGTGTGACCGTTGTCGGATTATGCAGGCTGGGCACGAGAAAAACGGCGCGAGGACGTAAGGTCGCACACGCCGTCTCGAAAGCGTCCGGCCGCATGCCCTCCCGGTCAATCGGCAACCCGCGCAGGTCGAGCCCTTCCGACCGGCACAGCGCGCTGATGCCCTGATAGGTGATGGAATCGGCCAGGATGATGTCGCCGCGCTGCGCCAAGGCGCGCAAGACGCAGGCAAGGCCATGCTGCGCGCCATCGGTCAGGACGACGCGGCCGGCGTCGCCGTCGCCCGCGACGCCATTGAGCCAGTCTGCGACCGCGGCGCGCGCCCATAGCGGACCTTCGGGTGGATGATAGTCCTGCAGATTGCCGAAGCGACGATCCTTGGCGAGGCGCGGCAGCAGCGTCGCCAGCGCGTCGCGATAGGCCGACGTCGCCGGTCGGTTCACTGACAGATCGATCAGCCCGGCCTCGTCGCTGGGCGCGGATTTGAAAGAACTCTCTTCGATCTCCCGCACAGCGATCAGGGTTCCGCGGCCGGGACGCGCTTCAACCAACCCACGCTGCTGAAGTGCGGAGAACGCGCGCGTGACGGTCGTGACGTTGATGCCGAGCGAGCGTGCGATTTCGCGATGCGGCGGCAGCCTCGCGCCGGCCACCAATTCGCCGCGCGCGATACGCTCGCCGATCGCGTCCGCCAGGCGCTGATAGATGGGCCTGTCGTTGTCGGCCAATTCCAGATTATCGAGCATGCCGCTTTGGCGTCCTCAGCGTCTTGTCCCCATGAAGGCCCTCTTATCACGGGCCAACATATCAGACAATCTAACTTGTCCCCAGAGATCAAGCCTCCTAATTTGGCTAATTGCCATGATATCTGATCAAAAAATGTGCCGATGATAGGATTGACGCCGGAGTTATCCGGTCATAACGTCACTCAATGGTTGATTGTGTGGTCACATAATTCAGACAAGCGATCGTCATCCAAAGCGCGTTCGAGGGGCCGGCGATGATTTGGGCCAAGCAGGATTCGGTGATTCCCGGGAGCTCGGGCGCGAGCGTGGCGGTGCAGCGTGGCGCCAATTCCCGAAGCGACATGGGAGCTGATAGCCGGGAGCCGGGCGCCGCAATGACGCGTGAGCCGGCGGCCGACAGCCGTGGCGACGCCAAATTTGTCGAATTCATCGATGTCGAGAAAATGTACGGTGCTTTCCACGCCGTGCGGCGGCTCAATTTGAGCATCGGACGCGGGGAGTTCCTGACATTCCTCGGGCCTTCAGGCTCCGGCAAGACCACGACCTTGAATATGCTGGCGGGCTTCGAGCGGCCAAGCCAGGGCACGATTACGCTCGACGGCAAATCGGTCGACCGCCTGCCACCGTACGAGCGCAATATCGGCATGGTGTTCCAGAACTACGCGCTGTTTCCGCATATGAGCGTGGCCGACAATGTCGCCTTCCCGCTTTCGGTGCGGAAGATTGCCAAGGCCGAGATCGCACCACGCGTCGCGCGCGCCCTCGACATGGTGCAGCTTGGGCGCTTCAAGGACCGCAAGCCGGCCCAGCTTTCGGGCGGCCAGCAACAGCGCGTCGCGCTCGCCCGCGCGCTCGTGTTCCAGCCAACCCTCGTGCTGATGGACGAGCCGCTCGGCGCGCTCGACAAGAAGCTGCGCGAGCATATGCAGATCGAGTTGAAGCAGATCCACGAGATGCTCGGCGTGACCATCGTCTATGTCACGCACGACCAGAGCGAAGCGCTGACCATGTCGGATCGCGTCGCCATTTTCGATAGCGGGTCCATCGTTCAGATTGGAACGCCGGACCGATTGTACAACGAGCCGGCGACCGCGTTCGTCGCCAGTTTCATCGGCGAAAACAATGCGCTGGATGGCGTGGTCGAAAGCGTCAGCAATGGGCGATGTGTCGTCGCGCTGCCGAAGGGATTAAAAGTCGCCAGCCTGGCGATCGGCGATGTCTGCCCCGGCGCGCCAGTCCATCTGACGATCCGGCCCGAGCGGATCGCGTTGTCCCCGGCGGGCGGCCTATCGGACAACCGTTTTCAGGCCACCGTCGATGGGCGCATCTATCACGGCGACCATCAGCGCCTGCTGGCACGTTTGGCAAGCGGACAGGTCCTGACCGTTAAAATCGGACCTGAAGCAACAATGGCGACGGGCGACGCAATCGAGCTTTGCTGGCCGACATCCGATTGCCGGGCTTTTCCGGCTGGCGCCGTCGCGGACGGCAAACCATCGAACACGGGGAGAGATTCATGAAGAGCGTATGCAGGACGACAACCTTGCTTGCCCTGGCGAGCGCCGCGATCATTGGCCAGCTGCAGCCCGTCGGCGCCGAAGAACTCACCATCATGGCCACCGGCGGCGCGTGGCAGGCCGCGCTGCGACAGGCTTGGTTCGAGCCTTTCGCCAAGAAGATGGGCGTCAAACTCAATGAGCAGGAATACACGGGCGAACTCGGCAAGATCAAGGCGATGGTCGAGACGGGCAATGTGCCCATCGACCTCGTGACAGTCGAGACCTCGACCGTGCTGCAGGGGTGTGACGCCGGCGTTCTGATCCGCATCGATTATTCGAAGGTCGCCGATCGTTCGAGATTCCTGCCAGGCACCGCGCTCGATTGCGGCGTCGGCATCGATGTCTATGGCGACGTGCTGGCCTATGACACGACCGTGCTGAAAGAGGCGCCGACTTCGGTGCTCGATATTTTCGACACCAAGAGATTCCCGGGCAAGCGCGCCATGCGCAAGGCGCCGGCGCAGAATCTCGAATGGGCGCTGATGGCCGATGGCGTGCCGATCGCCGACGTCTACAAGGTGCTGGGAACCCCGGCCGGCGTCGACCGCGCCTTCAAGAAACTCGACACGATCAAGAAGGACGTCGTCTGGTGGGATGCCGGCGCCCAACCGCCGCAGCTTCTCGCCTCCAAGGAGGTGGTGATGACGACCGCGTGGAACGGTCGCATTCAGAATGCGATCGATACGGACAAGCGCCCATTCGCGATCGTCTGGAACGACCAGATCGTCGAATACGACATGATCGCGATTCCGAAGGGCGCCAAGAACCTCGACTTGGCCTACAAATATCTCGCCTATGCGGCCGAACCAGAGGTCGGCGCGCAGCTCGGCCGCTTCATTCCCTATGGGCCGGTGCTGTCGGATGCGACGCCGTTCGTTCCCAAGGATGTCCTGCCGAAACTGCCCACCGCGCCAGACCACATGAAGAGCTATCTGGTCGGCGACGTCGAATTCTGGGGCGACCATGGCGAGGATCTGGTCAAGCGCTTCAACGCCTGGCTCGCCCAGTAGAGTAGCGCCGCCGGGTCGGGCCGTTCCGCCCGACCCTTCGGTTACCACGCGAGGACCGCTTCATGTCGTCGATCGCCATGCCAAGGATCAAAGTGAGCATCAGAGCGAGCGAGCATCGCGACAGCCTGCGCCCGCTGGCGCTGGCAGCGCCGCTGCTCCTGCTGTTGTTTTTCAGCTTCGGCGCGCCGATCGTGGCGCTGCTGTCGCGCGCCATCTACGAACCGACAATCGCCAATGCGCTGCCGCACACGACAGCCGCGCTGCGGCAGGACAGCGGCGCTGGCGTACCGGACGCGCCGGTCTTCCTGGCCTTCGCCGCCGATCTGAAACAGGCCCAGGCCGCGGGCACCCTCTATGAATTCGCCAAGAACCTCAACACCCGCCTGCCCGGCGCGCGCAGCCAGGTGCTCCGCGCGGCGCGCCTGATCGCTCAGGACCAGGCAGCGACCAAGGAAGCGATGATCAAGGCGGCGCCGCTTCTCGGCGAGCCACAAGGCTGGACCGCGATCCGGACGGGCGCGAACCGCTTCACCTCGTTCTTTCTGCTGAGCGCCTTCGACCTGCGCTGGACCGATCAGGGGACAATCGGCGCGGTTTCTGCCGATCAGGCGGTCTTTCTCCGCGTGTTCGGACGCACCTTTCTGATCGCGACGCTGGTTACGCTGGCGACGCTCGCGCTCGCCTTTCCGCTCGCCTTTTTGATGACCAACCTGCGGCCGACGATGGCCGGCATCGTCCTGGTTCTGGTGCTGCTGCCGTTCTGGACGTCGATTCTGGTGCGCACGGCGGCCTGGACCGTGATCCTGCAAAAATATGGCCTCCTCAACGACCTGTTGCTCTGGCTTGGCGTGACGTCCGACCGCCTCGAATTGATGTATTCCAGGACGGGCCTCATCATTGCGATGACGCATATCCAGCTGCCTTTCACTCTGCTGCCGATCTATAGCGTGATGCGCTCGGTTCAGCCCTCGCAACTCAGGGCGGCCCAATCGCTCGGCGGCCGGCCCTTCACCGTGTTCCGGCGAGTCTATCTGCCGCAGGTCATGCCAGGGGTTTTGGCCGGCTGCCTGCTCACCTTCATCCTTTGTCTCGGCTATTACATCACCCCGGTCCTGATCGGCGGCGCCAGCGACCAGCTGATCAGCAATTTCATCGCCAATTACGTCAACGCCGAGCTCAACTGGGAGATGGCCGCGGCACTCAGCTTCGTGCTGCTCGCGTCCACGCTCGGCCTCTACGTCACGATGACGCGCTATCTCGGCCTCGATCTCTTCAAGATGGGATGAAGCGCCATGCTGTTGTCGCCATATCCGACCAACGCCGAACGGATCCGTGTCGGAGCGCTCTGGTTCTGGTGCGTGCTGGTGCTGATCTTCCTGGTGGTGCCGATTTTCGTGCCGGTGCCGCTGTCGTTCAACAGCGGTTCGTTCTTCACCTTCCCGCTCGCCGGCCTGTCGACGCGTTGGTACGAGGTGGTGCTCGGGACGCCGCGTTGGCGCGCCGCCATCGGCAACAGCCTGCTGATCGGCTTGGGCGCGACCATACTGGCGACCGTGCTGGGAACGCTGACCGCGATCGGCCTGTCCGACCCCAAATTCCCGGCGCGACGGTTCGTCGTGCCTTTGCTGATCTCGCCCCTGATCGTCCCGGTCGTCGTGACGGCGGTCGGCACCTATCTCTTCTACGCCCGCGTCGGCCTCGCCAACACCTATGGCGGCATCATCCTCGCGCATACCGTTCTGGCGAGCCCATTTGTCGTAGTGACCGTCGGCGCCAGCCTCACGGGCTTCGACCGCAACCTGATGCGGGCGACATCCATTCTCGGGGCGAAGCCGCTGACCGGATTCCTTCGGGTCATGTTGCCGCTGATCCTGCCTGGCGTGCTGTCAGGTGCCGCTTTCGCCTTTGTGACATCGTTCGACGAGGTGGTGGTGGTGCAGTTTCTCGCCAACGCCGAGCAGCGCACCTTGCCGCTCGAAATGTTCACCGGCCTGCGCGAGCAGTTGAGCCCCGCGATCACGGCGGCCGCCACATTGATGATGGGCTTGTCGATCCTGCTGCTGATCGTCGCGAATTTGCTCGCGCGCCGGTCGCGGCGGAACGCCAGCGCCGTGTCCGAATAGATCGGCATGCCCTGAGAGTTTCGTGGGCCCAGCGAGAGGCGTTGCTCAATGTCCTATCACACGACGATCAATGCCACGCGCTGGACTTTCGGCGATCTGAAGACGCTGCTTGCCAAAGCGTCGCCGGCTCGCTCCGGCGATGCATTGGCCGGCATCGCGGCGCAGAGCGCCATCGAGCGCGTCGCGGCTCAGATGGCGCTGGCCGATCTTCCTCTCAAGACCTTCCTGAATGTCGATCTCGTGCCGTATGAGGAAGACGAGGTGTCTCGACTGATCCTCGACAGCCATGATCCAGTTGCCTTCGCGGCGGTGTCCCATCTGACTGTCGGCGGGTTTCGCGAATGGCTGCTCGACACGCGGACGACAGCCAGCCATCTCGCAGCACTCGCCCCCGGCCTGACCCCGGAAATGGCCGCCGCCGTGTCGAAGATCATGCGCGCGCAGGATCTGATTGTGGTCGCCGCCAAATGCAGCGTCGTGACGGCCTTCCGCAACACGATCGGGTTAGCCGGACGGCTTTCCACACGGCTGCAGCCGAACCATCCGACCGACGACTCCCGCGGAATTGCCGCCAGTCTGCTTGACGGGCTGCTGTTCGGGGTCGGCGATGCCGTGATCGGGGTCAATCCGGCCACCGACAGCGTGCAGGACTATGTGCGGATCGTAACCCTGCTCGACGAGATCCGGCAGCGTCTCGACGTTCCGACGCAGACCTGCTGCCTCGGCCATGTCACGACCGCGATCCAGGCCATCAACCTCGGCGCCCCAGTCGATCTCGTCTTTCAATCGATTGCCGGCTCGGAAAAAGCCAATCGCGGGTTCGGGATCAGTCTGTCCGTTCTGGCGGAGGCCCATGATGCCGCGCTTTCGCTCGGCCGCGGCTCGGTCGGCCGCAACGTCATGTATTTCGAAACCGGGCAAGGCAGCGCATTGTCCGCAGACGCGCATTTTGGCGTCGATCAGCAGACAATGGAAGCGCGCGCCCACGCCGTCGCGCGACGGTTCAAGCCGCTGCTGATCAACACCGTCGTCGGCTTCATAGGTCCCGAATATCTCTATAGCGGCAAGGAAATCGCCCGGGCCGGGTTGGAGGATCATTTCTGCGCCAAGCTGCTCGGCCTGCCGATGGGCTGCGACGTCTGCTACACCAACCACGCCGAAGCTGATCAGGACGACATGGACGCGCTGCTCACGCTCTTGAGCGCGGCGGGGGTGACATTCGTCATCGCGGTTCCCGGCGCCGACGATGTCATGCTGAATTATCAGAGTCTGGCGTTCCACGACATTCTCTACGTCCGCCAGACACTCGGTCGGCGATGCGCGCCGGAATTCGAGGGTTGGCTACGGCGGATGGGCCTCGCCGACCCGGACGGGCGTCTGCTTGAGAAGGCAGCGTCCGGAGCGATCGCTCCGGCCATGGCCCTGATCGAGGCGATGGAAGCCTGACGATGCCGGACGACCCGCCAGATCAAAGCGATCAGATCGCAGTGGCCGACAGCCTCGCGCCGCTCCGACGCTTCACGCCGGCGCGGATCGGGCTCGGGCGGGCCGGGTCCGGACAGCTGACCGCGACAAGCCTGCAATTCATGCTCGATCATGCGCGCGCACGCGACGCTGTTCATGCCGCGCTTGATTTTGAGGCTCTCGGGCAATCGCTTGGAGAGCGAGGCTGGAGCGTCATCCGTGTCCACAGCGCGGCTGGTGATCGGACGGAGTATCTGCGCCGACCGGATCTGGGGCGACGGCTGTCTCCCACGGGGTATCCTCTGTTCGAGGAGGCGATGCGGGGCTGCGATGTTGCGGTCGTCGCTGCCGACGGGCTGTCAGCGCTGGCCATCGAGACCAACCTCCTACCGGTGCTCGATTGTTTGCGGCCGCTGCTGCTGGCTCGCCATTACACGATCGGGCCCTTGGTTCTCGTCGAACAAGGGCGGGTCGCCATCGGCGACGAGATAGGCCATTTGCTGAACGCCAGGCTGACGGTGGTTCTGATCGGTGAACGGCCGGGTCTGTCGGCTGCGGACTCGCTCGGAGCCTATATCACTTGGCAACCAGGGATCGGCACGATGGATTCAAGCCGCAACTGTATATCCAATATTCGCCCAGGAGGATTGCCGCCCGAAGAGGCGGCGGGCCAAACTATTGAAGTGATCGCGCAAGCATTTGCGTATGAAATGACGGGCGTTCGGCTGAATGATTTTCGTGCCAACGCGACCGGCGCTCCTCTCATCAAGCATCGCCTCTAATACGGGATGATGTGAGGCGGCAGCAGGACCCGATGCCGATCGATGACATTCAGCACCGCCTCAGCTTCGCCTTGGAAACGAAGTGAGCCGGAGTAGACAAACGTCGGCGGGACCGAACGAAAATAGACAATTTTCACAGGTAGTCGCGGGTTTCAGACGCTCATAACGGTCTGGTTGCAGGTTGGAGGCCTGCCGCGCGCGAGCGGATCGAGCGCGTACGGCAGCGGATGCGGCAAAGCGCGAGGCATCTTCTCACTCGCCTCGCCCTCAAGCGCCGCGCATATCGGACGGTGTTACGCCGAACCGCCGACGAAACACGCGGTTGAAATAGGATACGTCGGGGAATCCCGCCGAATGGGCGAGGTCGCTGACCTTGCGCCATCGGTTGAGGGGATCGAGCAGCAGCCTGCGCACGAGCAGCAGACGCTGCTCAAGGAGGAATTCGGTGAACGTGGTCCCCGTCTGTTCAAACATGCGTTGGGCGTGACGCGGACTGAGGCCAGCCTTCTGGGCGACCGAATAGATCGTCAGATTACCTCGGCTCAGATTAGCGACGACGTCGGCGCGCATGAGGTCGAGCCGCGCGGCAGGATGCCCTCTGTTGTTCGCCAGTTCCGTGCGGTCGGCGTCCGTCCCCAGCAACAGTCCGATGAGATCGACCATGTGTTGCGCCATCAGGTGCTGACCGACCACATCCGTGTGCGGGCCAATACTGGCGGCAAGTGCGTGGTAGCGTGCAATCGCTTCTCTCACGGGAGCTTGATCGCCAAGAACCAACCCCAGCCGGTCCTCGGCCTTGGGGCAGATCGTCAGGAGCAAGGATCGCGGGATGCGTATGGCCTTGGCCTCGCAATCGTTGCTCATGCGCGTGCCACAGAGCACGCTCATGTCCCCGAGCCCCATTTGCGATTCCGACAGTTCGATCGACTGTTCCTCATGCCGCAGGAGTATGCGGCCGGACGTGGCGATGACGAGGGACAAGCCGTCGTAACCGTCCTTCAGGGTTTCGCGCGTGCGCGAGATTTCAGCCGATGATCCGCTGGCGACAGCCATCATGATGCCGCCCAGCAGGCTGATCTGCAATTTGCAGTCGATGCTGTCGCCGGCGCCCGGCTGGATGTCGACCCGGAAAGTGCACCGGCACAATTCCTCGCGCCATCTCTCGTAACCGCGTCCACGTGGCGGGCCTGTGTAACGGTTGACAAAGAAATTCGGTGTGCCCGCCTGATCCATCATGACTCCCTTGGCTTGCGACAGCCCACCACATTCGGAGATTGCCGAAGTGAAAGGCCAGCGCCAGCGGATATCGCGTCAATCTACACGATTGGCGATCGAGTCCAATCGTGGCGAAACCGGTGTCTCGGCACCTTGATCGCGTCGCCGGTCGCGCGCGATCCGAACAGAGATTCAGTCTGCGGGTACGCTGGAAGCCATTTTCTGGGGCGCTTTGTGCCGTGGCCGTTCTGCATCACAGGGCTGCCGTCACGATCGCAGGGCGCTGCGAGTGAAGCGAATGGCGCTGCGTTCCAAGACAGCGAACTCCGCATACCTCATTGATGCCAGACGCAGTTTCGGACCGCCGTATGGCCGGAACGAATCGCCTGACCGGTGTCCGCACCGGATCGATAATGGTTTTGCACGAGGTCATGCATGCCGAAGGGTCCACGTCTTTCATTCAACCCCGAGGCAGGTCCGGACCGGACCGTTGTCCGCGGTGGCTTCGCTCCACGAGCGGCCTCCCTGACAGCGCTGCTGATCGGGTCGACCGCGTTGACCGGCGTGGCACTGTCGCTGGTCGGCCCCGCAAACGCCGGCTCTCCGGTCTGGCTCGGCACCGTGTCGAACAACTGGTTCACCACCGGCAACTGGAATCCGTCGGCGGTGCCGAACGCGACGGACACGGTCACGATCGATACGACATCGCCCAATGCCGCCGTCATCAACGGCGCAACGGCAGCGGCACAGCAGACATTCGTGGGTGCCGCGAGCAGCGGCAACCTCGCTATCGTCGGTGGCGGCATACTGAACGACGCCTACGGCTATATCGGCTATCTTCAAAACAGCAACGGCAGCGTCAGCGTCTCCGGAGGCTCAGCGTGAAACAATACGGCCGACCTCACCATCGCCCGTCTTGGTGCCGGCGGCCTCGGCATCTCGGGGGGCGGTACGGTGACCGACGTCAACGCGTCGATCGGCGGTTTCGCCAGTGCCTCTGGCATCGTCACAGTGGCTGGTGCGGGATCGACCTGGGCCAATTCCGGCTACCTGTATGTCGGTGAAGGCGGGACCGGCACCCTGGCGATTTCGAATGGCGCGAGTGTTTCAGCCGCGAACAGTTATATCGGCTACGGCACGGGCAACACCGGCACGGTCACGGTCACGGGGTCCGGGACAAGCTGGGCGGCAGGCGGCTTTCTCGTCGTCGGCGCCAGCAGCAACGGCATCCTGACGGTCTCGCAGGGTGGCAGCGTTAGCGCGACGAATTCCGTTCTCGGCAATTCGCTCGGATCGAGCGGTGCCGCCACCATCACCGGGGCGAACTCGACCCTGACCACGGGGACGCTTCAAGTCGGGAACGCCGGTACCGGCGCGCTGACGATCACGAATGGCGGCATCGTGACGAGCGTAGGGGCTATCAATATCGGCACCAATGCCGGCGCAACAGGCAGTGTTCTGGTCGATGGAGCAGGCTCGGGTCTGGGCCTGAACTCGAACGCTACCTTTTCTGTCGGCGCGGCCGGAACTGGTACCCTCAACATCACCAATGGCGGCACCGTCGCCGTCGGCAACGCGGCTGTCGGCTTTGCGGCCGGCGCGACCGGCTCAGTTCTCGTTGACGGCGCCGGGTCGAGCTGGATCACCGCCAATGTGATGGCGCTCGGGTACGGCGGCACGGGAACGCTGGTGATCTCCAACGGCGGCACGGTCTCGACCGGCACTGGTGCGATTGGCGCGATGGCCGGCGGGAGCGGCGGATCGGCCGTGATCGACGGCGCCGGGTCATCATGGGGAGCCAGCACCCTCTATGTCGGAATGAACACCATCGGCTCGGTCGCGGTCACGCATGGCGGCAGCCTGGTCAACCTCCAAGCGCTGATCGGAGCAAACGGCGGCTCAAACGGCAGCGTCATCGTCGACGGAGCGGGATCATCCTGGACCATTGGATCGTCCGCGACCCATCTGGGGTCTCTTTCGATCGGTGACGCTGGCATAGGCTCATTGACGATCGCCAATGGCGGCGCGGTCTCAGCCAATGGTCAGCTCGTGATCGCCAATCAGGCCAGCTCCACCGGCAATCTCAACATCGGTGCGGCGGCGGGCTCGGCGGCGGCGCCGGGCACATTGACGGCAGCCACGGTCCAGTTCGGCCTCGGCACCGGCGCGATCAATTTCAATCACACCTCGGCGGGTTATGTTTTCGCGCCTGATATCGTCGGCAACGGCGCCGTCAACCAGTTGTCGGGCACCACGATCCTGACCGGCAGCAGCACCTATATCGGGCCGACCACCGTTGATGGCGGCACGCTGTCGGTGAACGGCTCGATCGCGAACTCCACCACCACCGTGAATGCCGGCGGCACGCTGGGCGGCATCGGCATGGTCGGCGACACCACGATCAGCGGCGGCACGCTGGCGCCGGGCAGCGCGATCGGCACGAATTCGATCGGCACGCTCACCATTGCGGGCAATCTGGTTCTGACCACTGCCGCGAGCTACATGGTCGGAGTCTCCGGCGCATCCGCCGACAAGGTCGTTGTGACCGGCGCGGCGCAGCTCGCCGGCACCGTTGCGGTGCAGCTGACCGGCCGCGTCTCGGCGACCACGACCTACACCATCCTCACGTCGGCGAACACCACCGGGACGTTCGGATCGGTCGCGATGAGCAACTCGGCTTATGCGCGCAACGCGCGTCTCAGCTATTCGGGCAACAACGTGCTGCTGACGCTCGATCCCGGATTGCTGTCGCCGTCGCTGCCCGGCTTTGCCAACATCAACCAGAGGAATGTCGCTGCTGCGATCGACAACGGGCTGCTCGCGGGTGGCTCGATGACGACCGGCTTCAACACGCTGTTCAACGCGACGGGCCAAAACCTCCTCAACGGGCTGACGCAGGCCTCCGGCGAAGTCGCCACCGGCGCGCAGCAAAGCACCTTCAATGCCATGGGTCAGTTCCTCAACACGCTGCTCGATCCGTTCTTCGGCGACCGCAACGATACGGGCGCGCCGGTGAGCGGTGCCTCGCGATATGCCGACGACGGCGCAGCAGCCGCCACAGGCGCTAACACGGTTCGCGACGCCTACGCGGCGATCGACCAGAAGGCGCGCGGTGTCGCGGATTCGTTCACGCAGCGCTGGAGCCTGTGGGCGGCCGGCTTTGGCGGCTCGCAGACCACCGACGGCAATGCGGTGGTCGGCTCGAACACCGCGACCAGCCGCATCGCCGGCGTTGCCGCGGGCGCCGACTATCTGATGTCGCCGAACACGCTGGTCGGTTTTGCGCTCGGCGGCGGCGGCACAGGTTTCAGCGTTGCCAATGGACTCGGCAGCGGAAGCTCCGACCTGTTCCAGGCCGGCGTGTTCGCACGACACACCATGGGCAATGCCTACGTTGCCGGTGCGCTCGCCTACGGCTGGCAGGACGTGACGACGGATCGCACGGTGACCATCGCGGGCGCCGACCATCTGCGTGCCCGGTTCGATGCCAACGCGCTCTCGGGTCGCCTCGAAGGCGGTTATCGTTATGCCACGCCCTGGATAGGGGTCACGCCGTATGCTGCGGCGCAGTTCACCACGTTGTACCTGCCAGGCTATGGCGAGCAGACGATCTCCGGGGCCAACACCTTCGCGTTGAATTATGCGGGCAGGGACGTCACCGCCTCGCGCAGCGAGATCGGCCTGCGCGCCGATCGCTCGTATGCGTTGGAGACGGCGATCCTCACGCTGCGCGGCCGTGCGGCGTGGGCGCACGACATCAATCCGGATCGCGCGATCTCAGCCACCTTCCAGACCCTGCCGGGCGCGAGCTTTGTGGTGAACGGCGCGGCGTCGGCTCACGATGCCGCGCTGGTCACGGGCTCGGCGGAGCTGAAATGGCTGAACGGCTTCTCGCTGTCCGGCACCTTCGAGGGTGAGTTCTCGGACGTCACCCGCAGCTACGCCGGCAAAGGCACGGTGCGATACGCATGGTAGCGGGTGCTCGAATTGCATCGCCGACCTGTGCATGAATTCCCCGGGGGGCGCCTAACGATATTATACTGCAATCTCAATAGCATATGAGTTCGCAGTTTTATCCCGAATGGCGCACCACTTCGGTGCATGTGGAGACGGTTTCCCTCACATCCCGCTGAACGCCGGCGCCCGCTCCGATGCGCGAGCCGCTGTCGGTTGACTCCGCGGTCGCCGGTTCCATGATGCGAGCCCCCCGCAGTGGCGCGAGAGAGGCCCATGCAGAGCTCAAAGTCGCAAACCCAGGTCCCGACCGGCCCGACGGTCTGGTCGACGGAGCAAGTCACGCCGTCGCAACGGCTCGACTACTGGGTCGGCGCGATCTGCGAGTGCTTTCTCGAGATGAAGATCGCCTGCGCCACCGCCGATTTCGACGCGCGGCTCGAAAGCGCGCCGCTCGACACGATCGGGGTCAATCTGGTGAGCGGCTCCGGCCAGAATGTGGTTCGTTCGCAGGCGGAAATCGCGCGAAGCCGCAACAATTACTACTATCTGCTCTGCGACACACGGGCGGAATGGCTGATCGAGCACCAGGGCGCGACCACCCGGATGCGGCCGAACGATCTCGTCCTCGTCGATTCCCGGCGCAATTACCGCTTCCACTTTCCCGATGATTTCCGATGCACCTCGCTGGAATTGCCGATCGACTTCGTCGAGTTCTGGCTGCATCAGCCGCAGGCGCATCTTGGACAGTGCATCGATGGGAGCTCGGGCTGGTCGGCTCCGCTCAGCGCGCTGGTCCGCCATCTGGTCCCGGACACGGCCGTCGCGTGCCCAATCCCGCCAAAACTGGTCGCGGATCAGCTCGGAAGCCTCCTCGGCATGGCGCTTCAGGATGCGCCGTCGGAGCCCGCGGGGACCTCCGTCGGCGATCAGCTGCGTCAGCGGATTCACGGCGCGATCCGTGAGCGCTTTCACGAGCCGGGCCTGACCGCAACCGATATCGCAGCCCGGCTCGCGATCTCGGAACGTACCCTGCATCGGGCGCTCAGCGGTCGCGGCATCACGTTCGGCGATCTGCTGACGCGCTGTCGGATGGAGGCTGCCCGCCGCATGCTGACGGAACGAAGGCTGGATCATATCGGTATCGCCGGCATCGGCCTGCGCGTCGGCTTTGTCGATCCCTCGCATTTCATCCGAGTCTGCAGGAACCATCTCGGAGCCACCCCTGGCGTCCTGCGTCGCCGCCGCTCCAGCTAGCTAGCCTGTCGCGGAAAGCCGATCGGCCTGGCGTAATTCAGCCATTCGGCCCCGCCGCCGGTCTGCATGATTGCACCAACGGTCACAATCACGGCAGGGGAGGTTCGACATGTCTGATCTTTACGTCCTGGTTCATGGCGCCTGGCATACCGGCGCAGAAATGGAAGCGGTTGCCGGCCACCTGCGGGCGGCCGGGCATGCCGTTCACTGTCCGACGGTGAAGGGCAACAATGCGGGCGACGACCGCAGCGAGGTCGGGCTGTCCGATGCCATCGCGTCGATCAGCGATTATATCGCATCCCACAATCTGACCGCCATCCGGCTCGTCGGCCACAGCTACGGCGGCATGGTCATCTCCGGCGTCGCCGACCGGTCGCCGGAGCGGATTGCGCGGCTGGTCTATGTCAACGCGTTCGTGCCGACGAAGGGCCAGTCGCTGAACGACCAGGTCCCGCCGCACTATGTCGCGATGTTCGACGCAGTTGCCGCGGCCAACAACAACAGCATCACGCTACCGTTCGAGATCTGGCGCGATGCGTTCATCAACGATGCGGATCTCGCGTTGGCGAAGGCCGCCTATGCCAAGCTCAATCCGCATCCGTACCGGACCTTCACCGACAAGATCGCGCTGACACGGGACATCGCCGAACTGCCGATCGGCAAGTCCTACGTGAATTGTCAGCAGGACACCGCGATGCCACACAGCATGCCGTGGCATCCCCGGCTGTCGGAGCGGCTCGGCTTGTTCAGGCTGGTCGAATGCCCGGGAAGCCACGAGATGTTCTTCAGCAATCCGGAGCGGCTCGCCATTGCGATCATGGAGGCGGGACGCGACTAGCAACGGTCATCCGCAGGTCGCGACCCCGACGCTATCCTGGCTGCGCAGCGGCACACGGTTGCGCTTGGCGAACCCGACGAGCTTGGTGATCGCCCGATGCATCAGCCGCGCGCGTCGATCTGATGCGCAACGGCCTTGGGCTGCACCGTGGTATCGACCTCCACCCGCTCCAGGCCCTTGCGGCCGCTGGCGTCGGTCTTGTGCGCCACCGACAGACTTTCCTGGATCAACGCGACGAGCTGTTCCTCGCCGAGCCGCTGTCGCCAGCGTGTCATCGACGATCGATCGAACGGCAGCCGGCGGCAGAAGCTCAATTCGCCGCAGAGATATTGGTAATAGGGGTTCTCGATCCAGCGGGCGCACAGCGCCTCATCTGACAGGTTGTGCATGTGCTTCAAAATAAACAGGCCGGCGACAAGCCGCGTCGGCAGGCCAGGCTGCCCCGACCCTGTTTGGCACGCCGAACTCAAGCGGTCATCCAGGATGTTCCAGTCGATCAGCGCCGCCAACCGTACCAGCGGGTGGCCCATGTCGATGATTTGATCCAGCGCCGGAAGCAGCAGGTCTTTCTGGCGATCATCCCGCGGTTTGCTCATCGCCTTCCCCAATGCCGATGACCCGCAGTCAGGGAATCACGAATCGCTCAAAAGCAAAATCCCAAACCGCGAGAAAGCGAGGCCCAACACCCCGCTTTCCCGCGAAATCCAATACTATCGAGAGCACTTCTGCTTATTTCTCAGGTCGATCCGCATTCGTCACGGACGACTATTTGGTGTCGCGGCCGGCGGCAACCTGATCAAGCAGGCTGGCGTTCATGGCCTGCGCCTGGGATTCACAGCCGAACTGAAGCATTCTGCCTTCGGTGGTGTCGACCAGCGCCGAGCGTCCGGGTTCGACCATCAAGCGAAGGCGCATGACCTGCGCCGAGGCTTCGCTGCTCTCGTCACGGGCTGCGTCCGCGATCATCAGGGTCAATTTGCACTGGCCCTCGGCATTGAGGAAATAGCCCACGACATGCTTCGATCCGACGTCGAGACTGATCGCCTTCAGCGGCTTCATTGTCGTTGGCGACCGGGAGCCGGCGGCGGACGGGCTCATGGTTGCCGCAAGGCACAGCGCCGCGCTGATCGCCGCGGTCAGAATTCGCTTTCCTGGTGTCATGGTTCGATCCTTCAAGTCCGTTTTTCGAGAAGGCCGGGGCGAGAAAGCCGCGCCGACCACTATGCTGCGTCGCAACATATGCAGCGCTGCATTGCGTTGCAATAGATTGATGCTGCGTCGCACAACATAGTGAATACGCATTCCTTTCATGTGACATTTCTCACATAACTCCCCGCGCGCCCTTCCTAGCTTCCGGTTCACCCAAGCAAGGGGAGACTTCCATATGCGCAGGTTGATTGTCGTCGCCGCCATGATTCTGGCCTCCGCCACCGCCGAGGCCGCTCAGACCCGCAGCCTGACACGGGCCGATGTGCAGGTGGCCGCCACCGATCAGGCCAAGCCGCCCGATGCGTCCAATCCATTAGAGGCAACCAAATCGTCCGGGGCGGCCACGGCACCCGATGTGGCAAAGCCGGCCGATCCTCCGAAATTTGTCGAGCGGCCCGCGGTCGAACCCATGCGATCGCAGACCGCGCCGACGATCGCCACGCAGCCGAGCACCGCCGATGCCACAAAGCTGTCGACCGAAAAACCCGCGAAGGCCGACAAGCCGCGGCACCAGCAAAGCTATTGGACGGAATCGCGGATCATCGGCGAACTGCATCGCCACGGGATCTATTGGTGAGCAGCCCAATGAAAAACGCGCCCGCGGATCACATCCCGGGCGCGTTTTCGTTTCGTCGCGCGCAATTTTTTAGAGCATGATCTTTTCGGAAAACCGGTTCCCACTTTTCCGGATCATGCTCTACTGCGCCACCGTCTGCACCACGCTGCCGATCGGCCGCGAGCTGACGGCCGGCAGCTTCAAATCCTTCATCATCGCCGCGTCATAGTCGGGCAATGTCTGCAGTGTCGTCTTCGCCTTCATCAGCACGATCTTGTAGCCGCCGGCCTTCAGCCGCTGCAGCAGTGTCGGCATGGCTTCGGCGGTATGCTTCTGGAAATCGTGCATCAGGATGATGCCCTTGC
>Ga0307509_10002616_pt1 | contig 28812 bp, 34 predicted proteins | sample 10_EM_MG_FD_202245 | JGI IMG/M metagenome (GOLD analysis project Ga0307509, IMG submission 202245) | Populus trichocarpa ectomycorrhiza microbial communities from riparian zone in the Pacific Northwest, United States - 10_EM | ecosystem: Host-associated > Plants > Roots > Unclassified | place...
TACCAGTGTCAAAACTACATCCTTTTTTGCCAATTCTACTTCAATAAATAGCCTAGTTATTTGGCTTTATATTCCACTTCAGATATCCATCACAGGACAATCCATGGTTTTTTGAGAATCATTTAAAGACAAGACAGCTTCTGGGCGGGTATTTACCCCCCTAGGGGTGACCCAAAAGTCTTCGGGTATTCTCACTAAACTCTTTGCAGAGTTTTCTTGGCCTAGCGAACAATGCGCCGAACCAGCTAAATCCCCCTAATGTGGCTGGTGGAACCTCAGTCCAACCTATATCATACAATACCAGAATACCAGCGAATCTCGGACCCTCCCTGCAGGGTGCCATCCAAGTTTTTTTATCCCAGTAAAAACGCAACGCTTCACTCACCGCTTAAGAATTAAAAAAAATATCTTCAGTTTAGGAAACTGCCAGAGCAGGTATCCTTGCAAGCTGTGTTAATAGTGCATATTACCTTGCTTGGCATTATAAGAAATCGGGTTTTCAGGCAAATTTCACTTCTCTACCAGCTGGCTTTTGGGGCGGAAAAAAGTACAAATAAATGAACCTAGGTCTTGGTTATTTTTGAAGAAATATTTGATTTTTTAGGAATTTTTGTGATGGTGTTTGCTTACTTAAAGTTGAAATATTATTTTCTTGGCTATAAGCGAAACGTTGCGTTTTCGCTGTGATTTAACTCCATATATTTATCCTAGCTTTACCTATCCGGCGTCCGCTAGCAAAACATAAAACAAATACTCGTCCCTGGCAAGAAGTACCCGAAAATTGGACTTTGACCTTTTTTGTATGGGCGCACTGATGTGCACAGACGGTCGGCCATACAAAATCCCCCTGCTCTATCCCTGAATTATCCCTGAATTATCCCTGTTTTCCTCCTAAATTTTCGGGTACTTCTTGCCTGGGACAAGTACCTCCTGCCAATTCCACAGTACTGTACATCTGAAAAGTACCACCCGTGCAGATTATAGCAAGACCGCACCACTACTGCATGACGAGCTGCCACCACTCGACAAGCCCCAGGCTCCAGCCCCAGACAGAAATCCACAGCCGAAATACAGGAAATACCAACCAAACAACCATCTGAATATGGCCTCGCAAAACCCCCTCCACAAAAGAAACCCAAGAACAATTTAACCGCTGTGGTAAAAAGAACTTTGATGGTATTCAGTAGGGAGGGTCCGAGATTCGCTAGTATTCAATAGGTTTTCTCTCTATTTGTGGCTCATGGGCGGGGATCGTCCGGTATCTGCATAAGTGTGCCCTAAAAGTAACGGTCTTAAATGGCGTTGCTGGCCCTGTCCAATGTAAATCTTGGGAAATGAGAGGGAAAGCAGAAAAAGGGACAGTGTTAAAACATAATATAATACATATGCCCATTGGAGTTCCCACGCCTTTCCCACAGGGATATATCCTCCTCCTGCTTCTCCTCGTTTCTTGGAAAATATTGCCACCTCTTCGCGACGATCTATGGTACCGCAATCATAATGACTATTTCTTCACTTTTACCTGTCCTTTTCTTTCTTTCCTTTCACACACCTCCCCTATCTTAATTGCTACAGTAATGAGTCACCAGCCCAGGCGATATAATAAAATAAGTGGATTGGGATTCTTACATTTTCTACGTCTCCGGACGTGTCCTATATATACACAAACTTGACTTAGAGAGGAAGATTCTTCGTCCGCAACACTCACAACCTTTTCCTCCCATCTTCGCGCCATCCACCCAACTTCTTCTCCCTAATTCCACCCCTTGAGTTTCGTCCTCTTACACTATTTCTCCTATCTTCTGCGATCATTCGCAGTCCTGACACAACGGTCCGTTTCCTAACTATCACACTGTAACACTGATACGTTCCAACTCCTAGTACACCTTAATCACTAACCTATAGTCTGCCCTAGTGCCAAATCCTAAAACATCCTAAGCGTTCTTGCTTTAGCCAACGTCTCAACCAAACAAACCATTACTCTTCTGATACCATACTAGTCAATCGTGCAACCGTTATCAAACACAATTCCTCTCAGCCATGTCCCGTCAGTATTCCAACTATCCCCTGGGTATGGAGCATTCATGAATTTCAACACTGTAGAGTTCATTTCGTCTCCTCTTTCCTTCCAATCGCTATTAATCCCTAATTTCTCCTCCACCCATAAGAAATGTTTCGTCGTCGATGCCAGTCATACATTCTATTCTCACACTTGATCTTATTACTTGCCTTTGGTGCAGAAATTGGCTATGGCCCGCTCTTTGACCCCTGCTGGGATAATTGTCAGACACAGATGGTGAATTTTTGCAGGGTTGGCGGCGACCTCGCCCAAATGACGGATGGGTGCAGGGAGGGCAAAGGGAGGGCAAAGGGAGGGCAAAGGGAGGGAGTGTATCGGAGGGATGGGTGCTTGCTTGGGCATTTGCGAGCAGGCGGTGTGTAACAGCGGGATCAGATGGTTCGCTACCGGAAGATTGTCTGAGAGGGGCAGAGGGGGGAAACGGCTATCGCCGATACCCTCCTTGCGGAGTGCAGGAAGACTAGATTTCGGAAAAAGGGCGAGAGCTTTGTGCCGGCTTTGACGAATGGGATACCACCACCGACGACTGAGCGGGTAGGTATCACGAACAGTGATGACCAGGTTTTGAGGGGCGAATTTATCTCGCCTCCGCAGACCGGAATTCCGGAGACCTCTTCTTCGGCATCTGACGAGACTGGAAGCCTTGGTTCCCCGTTGTTGACCCCCCTCCAGCGAGTTCCACCACGGCCCTATTGTCATTGTCTTCAGCTTCCCCCATCATCCCCACTGCATCGGCAAATTTCACCACTACCAAGAACTCACCAGCCCCGTCCACATTATCATCATTCTCGAGTCGATCCCGCCTGACACCAGGGCAACTCGCGGCCATAATAGCCTCTTGCATCTTGGGATCCTTCCTGCCGGTGTTATCAATAGCCTTCTGTTGCCATCACCGCACAAATTCCAAGCCCTTGGCCTTCCTCCCAACCCGCTCAAATTCCCATCCCCGCCCATGATTAATCACAAACCATGAGCAATCGTGGTAGTCCTGGAACATCGAGGCAGCACTTATCAATCCCCAATTGCCTATTGCTTCCATCCTCCCAAGATACTCCCGTTCCAAGCCATGCACTCCACCATCCGTTCAGCAGAACTCTCCCCCCAGACGGACATACAGCCACACCATAATCCCCGTTCCTCCATCCCCCTCCTCCAGGAGCTCCTCTACAAGAATCGTCACCCTACCTACCACTACCCCCTCCCGCTCTCGAGACCGAATCTCGGAGCACACCATCATAGAGCCACAGCCGCAGGAGGCGGTAACTGAGGTCTTGACATCAACCCAGCAGTCGGTTGTAAGCTCGCAATGTGAGTATAGTTCCGCAAGTTGCTCCACTGGGAGTTGGGTTGCGAAAGACGATCCGGGGTGACCGTAGATATTATTTCCGATTTCAACTTTGGTTTCTCTCTTTGCATTGGGTGGTGTTTTGTCTATTTCTTTCTTTCTTCTCCGGTTTAGACTAGCGGTTTGGTTAATCAATTTGTATATACCCAGGCAAGGCAGGAACCTTGCCCGGTTTGAGAGTAAGTATATTTGGGACTAAATTGTATTTATATGGCGCATTAATGGGTGGATGGGCGATGTGTTGGTTGGGTGTGCGAGATATCGAACTTTATTAGGGCCCGTTTACCTATCCGTCGCGTTTCGAGATTTTGGTGGGGAAACTAGACGGTGGCGTCTCAACCAACATCCTATTCCAATAGACATACCAAAACTGTTTACCTAATTTTTCACCGTTCTATATTCTAGCAGCTAGGCGGTCAAAACCCGACGCGGGTCAACAGGTCCTTTTGCAACTACCGTCTATCAACACCACCCATACATCATGCACGCAATCATAAGAATAGCGACCGATTGGCTGTGCAGAAAATTCTGCACGCCAAGCTATCTCCAAACATAGGGTTCTAGTGCTTACTCAAACGCTCTCCTGACTGCTGAAACTACCCTATACGAGCGCCCTAATCCACACCGGTACATGGCCATTTTCGCCTCATAAAATCACAGCCAGTTGCTCTACAAAAAAATGTTAAAATTCCTGAGAGTCTTCAGACTCATCTAGATATTATCACTTATATGTGACAAGCTCTGTTAGTTAATACCCATGGTGCAATACTAGAAATAATAATGGTTGGCAAAAGATACCTCTGATTTTGTATGAGAGTCCCATACAAAAGGTACATTGCAACCTCATCCAATGACAATCCCCAGCTCTCAACTTTCACAGGAGAATGGGAAAATTCTCATAATTTTTACCTAGAAACTTTGAACTATTGCTTACACTATATCTTGGTTTTATTAAATCTATACAATTTTGGGATGAGTTATGAGAGTCCGAAATCAGCCATTTTTGGTGTAAAACGTGAGGGGGGGCACGAATTTTGTCGCCAAGATCGTACAGTGAAACCTCTGATAATTCCAGCAGGTAGGGAGTAGCTCGGGGCTGGAGGGGGGGGAGAGGGGTCTCGGCACAGGAGGGCGGCCAGATATAACCCCTTAAATCGAGTGATATCTAATGATGGCCAAGAAAAAAAAGGGAAAATTTCCGTACAACCTGGATATGATATACAAAGAACAAAGTAGAAAGTGTAAATTCAAATAAGAGAGTGCGGCCAAGGTAGACATAACTAAAGACTATTTTCCACCGTGAAGTATGATAAAAGACTCCTTTACACAGTGGACTCCACGAGTCTTTGAGCTTACTCGTTGGCTAGGCATTTTTCTCAGAGAGTTGATCAGTGGTGATCCTCACTGCCTATCATTGTTTTTCTCCACAGAAGCACAAGAAACCCCTTCGGGCTTTCACGCAAATGGGGATTGTTTGATTGTTTCTCCACTCCCTTCCCTCTCTTCTTTTTTTTTTCAGGCTAAATTCTCCCGTTAATTTTCTCGGAGGGGTGTTTGCTGGAATTAAGGTCCACGGAATGTCCTGGAATTGGAAACTATAAGAAGCCTAGAATTTTCAGAGGGACTTCCCATACCTCAAATGTCGTGACCCTGCAAACACTGGAATTACTAGAGGGTTGGAAATCTTGGAGGTGGGAAGTATCGGAGATTTCACTGTATGGGTGTCTAGTGATATGGGTAGTAATGCCTAAGTTTTGGACGAGCTAACTACGTTCCCGGTATTGAGAGCGGAGGATTGGGGGTCTATATTAACAGTAGACGGCAATCTCTGCCTAAGGCAAAAATGATTAGCAGGATTCTTTCGCTTCGTAAATACCTTGTTCAATGTCCGATGCTATGACTAAGCCCTCATTGACTAGTGGTATGATATTTGCTATGGTAACAACAATGACATCACTACCCGCATCACTAGGCACCCATGCCATGCCGTCTGCTGTTAATATAGACCTTCAATTACCCTCCCCTCTCGATACCGGCAGCGTGGTCCGCTTGTGTCCAGAACTTAAAGACCCCAACAAGATTTCATGGGATGAGTACTATAGCTCCACGGAAATAAATGGGGAGCGCAGAAGTTCGTCGGTTTGTAATATATATTAGGATCCACCCGCACAATCATGGCTCAATTGCGAAGCATTCTTTTTCCTGGAACTCCACTCCTATCTATTTTCGTATAATTCACAAATTGGGGTCGTTAGATGTAAGTCATATTGTCACCAATTACGGTAGGATACCGACCAGATCATCGGGAAAGGAGCTTCCTTATGATACCTAGTGATGCGCTGCAATTACTTCTTCGGAGTCCACACATAAATCGACAGAGGCCCCATCCTCACCAAGCCTCCATTAGGTAACTGTTTACAGTATGGAATGGGGATATGTGTGGTAACGAAGAATGCAGGATGTAAATGAGGAAAGCTGAGAGGCAAATGAAAGGTGCGATAATAAAATAATAGTAGAGCATTGGCGAAAGGGCTGGTTGAGTGTTAGTATATGTATTAGTTTTCCTGGAAGAGTATCAGAAGTTGAGGGGCGACATGGAAGGCGGCTGACGCAGCCTGGATGGTCCGGTTAAAGAGAGGTCGCGATGTGCGGAGTTGGGAAGAGGCTACTTTGGGTCAAATAACGTTAGTCTTTCCAGCTCAGTGATGGGAGTGCGGATTGTGCGTTAAGGTCTATGGTGTCGGTATTTGGATCATGCAATCTGGGAAGCAACTCTGTCACACACACTCCTCCCCATCTGCGGTGGGCGGCGAGAGGGATACCCAGCCCTCGTGGCCAGCTCTATGATAGCCGAATTGACACCCCACTATCCCACTAGGGCCTCCCTAACTTTAGCGCGCGTTTTTGGGGGAGTCAATGGTAGAGTGATTAAACTCTCGGAAGCATGCGTGAGGGTAGGGAACTCCTTGATAAGCAACCCCACAGTGGCATATCAGGCTAGGATATACAAATGGGATTGTCACCAGGTTTGATGCCCTGAGGGGACTAGTTTTGGGCAATATGTAATAGTGGGCTAAGGGCCCGTTTACCTATAGACGTCCGTCTAAAAGCCTGAAACGATGCCTCCCGTTAAGCGGGGCTTGACAGTTGGGGAGGGTGCGGCAAAGTAGACGGCGTTTGGCTAGAGTAGGCAACGGAACTTCTTGACGGTCTAGCTATAGTACAAGAATCTAGGACCGTGGAAAATTTGCCAAAAACTTTCGCGCCGTTTACCAGATAACGCTTGAGACGCCACCGTCTAGTACAACAATTATTACAAATTTAATTTCTAGCAGGAGACAGACAGTTGAAGGTATGTAAAGAAAACAGAAATGTAGCACGCCCAGCTAATATACTGTCTAGTATATAACTGGAAGCCCGTTTACATAACTGACTTTCTTTGACGGTCGGCATTGCCTCTGGTTGCTAGACTGTCGTCTATAGGTAAACGGGCCCTATCTACATTAGTCAACCACCACAAGCTATATTTATTCTAATATGATAGTTGAGCTCTTTTCTCCGTGCATACATCTAACACCTAATACAATTTATTTTTTCCTATCGCACCCTTTCCCCTGAGTCGCTCACAGGGGACCCTGCTCAACGGCGGCTTTCCTCAACGGCGAGATGTTCTGCCTATGCCTCACACCCACTCGTCCGGGAATATTAGTCCAGAATTTCTGCGCTGAGTGGCTAGCGAGAGTAGGGTTCGACCATAGTCGGTGTCTGCCTGGTCGGCATTGGCCTTTCGTTCTAACAGAATCTTTACTACCCCCTCATGCCCCCTCGCTGCCGCCCACAAGATTGGCGTTTCGCCAAATTTAGTGTCCGCCCGGTTGGGATCGACGTCCTCTCGTTCTAAAAGCATCTTTACTATCCCCTCATGTCTCCTCGCTGCCGCCCACCAGATTGGCGTTCGGCTATACATAGTGTCTGGTCGGTCGGGGTTGACCTCCTCTTGTTCTAAGAGCACCTTTACTATCCCTTCATGCCCCCTCTCTGCCGCCCACGAGATTGGCGTTCGGCCCTCTTTGTCTGCCCGGTCGAGATTGACTTCCTTTTGTTCTAAAAGCAACTTTACTATCCCCGCATGCCCCCTCATTGCAGCATGCGAGATTGGCGTTCGGCTATACATAGTGTCTGGTCGGTCGGGGTTGACCTCCACTCGTTCTAAGAGCATCTCTACTACCCCCTCATGCCCCATCTCTGCCGCCCGCGAGAGTGGTGTGCCGCCATATATGTCTGGTTGGTCGGGATTGACCTCCTCTCGTTCTAAAAGCATCTTTACTACCCCCTCATGCCCCCTGCTGGCCGCCGACGAGATTGGTGTTTGGCCATATCTGTCTGCATGGTCGGGATTGACCTCCACTCGTTCTAAAAGCAACTTTACTACTCCCCCATGCCCCCCCTCTGCCGCCCACGAGAGTAGCCTTCGACCATAGACGGTGTCTGGCTGGCCCGGATTGACCTCCACTTGCTCTAAAAGAATCTTTACTACCCCATCATGCCCACTCCCTGCCGCCCACGAGATTGGCGTTCGGCCATCTTTGTCTGCTCTATCGGGATTGACTTCCTTTTGTTCTAAAAGCGACTTTACTACCCCCCCATGCCCGTTCATAGCCGCCCACGAGAGAGGTGTTTGGCAATGACCCTTGTCTGCCTGGTCGGGATTGACCCCCTCCTGTTCCAAAAGCATCTTCACAACCTCCTCGTGCCCTTCCCTAGCAGCCCATGTGAGAGCCGAACCCTGCGCTCTAGCGGTTGCATTAACATCGCATCCCTTTCCCTCCAGTAGAGTTGCAACTATCTCCACTATCCCGAAAAACGATACTGCGTGGAGTGCGGAAAATCTATATTGCCCCAAGGGAAAGGTACGACGATATTGTTCCGAGGGTTTTTGGTCATAATAGTGGCGGAAGAGTAGTTGGGCAGATAAATGGTCATCAAATCTGTCCAGAAGCTTCAGTGCAAGTATTTTGACACCTTTCGTCATCCCCATTCTTGCGTGTTTCCCCCAGTAAAAAGAAGCATATTCTAGAAGGGACATTGTTGGGGGGGGCTCAGGAAAATCGTCTGGCTGCAGATCTCTGATGCATCCAAAATTGAGGTATGTCAAGCAAACCCCTGCAATTGTTGAGTGGGGACTAGGGAATAGCGTCGGGCTACTTAAGAGATGCTCATGCAGCGTAAAGTGCACCAGTCGAATTGTGGACGAAGATGCCTCAACCGTGACAAGTCCCAGGCAAGATGATAAGAGTGTCCGTAACACAGGGATGTTTTTCGGATCCAGGTCTTAAGATCCCATCTCAACAGCCAGGGCATGACAGAGCTCCTCGGCCCGTAACGGCCGTTCCGAATACAACACCCACTTTAGCACTTTCAATCCGACTGCCGCTTTATTTCCTTTCTGCCCCTCCAGTCGTGCCAGAGTTGCCGTATAGGCATCGCTCAGTCCATTACCTCGTGCCATCTCTTCAAGTTTCTCTCTTCTCAGACCAATTGTCATTTCCCCTAGAACAGCCTCTATGTTTAACGAAACGAGGAGGAATCTGTGCATAACTCTTTGTAAGTATAGTATACACTATTGATGGGATGGGGAGGTAAAATGCTTCTACGCACATATCCGACATCTTATCCACAATATCCTTCACAATATCCGCCCGGAAATCGTTGTCCATCGCCTCTGGCTCGTCATCCCAGTCTAACTTCATCTCCAGGTAACTCCTGATATCGTCTATGTTAGGGCTGATGGGTATCATGACGGTCTTGGCGAAATATCTTTGAATAGTGCCCCCAACATGGGGCCTCCCGGTGAGGAATATTCTTGTGTTGGACGACTCCTGCACAATATCTCCCAGGGACTTGAGGAGCTCTGGCAGATTCTTTGGAAGGAATTCATCGAGCGCATCAATACAGATGAAAACCTTCCCCAGCGAAGCAATAGCCCTCCTCAGTAATCCCATCAAATCCGAAAGCAGGAGCCCTCTACCACCAATCTCCTTTTGCCCACCTTCAAACGCTTCACGTAGGTAAATCGGGATGTCGCCTCTTGCAACTAGCTGCTTGAGAATAGCTCCCATCATGCTGGTGATCGTCTGCTCTTGCTGAGCAAGGAAGTCGCAGTACAAGCATGCAACCGTGATATCTTCCTTCCTTGCCTGATCGCACAGGCTGTCGATCACCAGGGAACTAGTATTTCTCGCCCGTCAACCGCATTCGTTTCCTTCAAAGAATAGTGCCACTTACCTCAGGTAGGTCTTCCCCACCCCCGGATTCCCAGAGCAAAACAAGACAGCCTTATCGGCTTCACCCTCCCTCCATTCCCGGAACTCCCTCGATTCCAAAAGCCAATCCCCAACGCCCGCGAATCGGCTGGTGCGCACGCTTTGGTGCCTGTTGCTTGGCTCTAGTGGAGAGAGCCAGCGCATTATCTTTGCATGCTCGTCAGACTTATAGATGGTGGTGTGTGAGTTGAAACTATCTGTTATATTTCCCGAGTCAGCATTTTTGTCGCCGAATTCGATCGAGAGCGCATTTGTAATGAGGGCCATGATGATCTATTCAAAATGTTGGCTGGCGGCAGGAATGGTGCGGTAATCTTTAGGGGTATCTGGGTAGTTTATAAATTTTCTGTGAGCGGAGCTGAAGAAAGCGGGGCGATGTAACTTGTGGTGTGACAACGCCTGAGCAGCATCCAGCCACATCCATGAGGGGAGGATCCAGGGCTAATATGAGACTTAGAAGAATTTCCCGGTCATAAATTCTTCGCTTCGAGTACAAGGTTATATACCTGATTACAAGCTGGCAGGTTCGGGACTATGAAGAGAGGGACTAGAAGCCATCGAAGCCGGTGGAATAGTAAAACACGAATATCCAAAGCCAGGGGACAAAAAGCTCGAGCCGACTGCCATTTTACACCAAAACCAAGCACTTTTTTCCAACCATTTAACCACCCCCAATGAATCTAGGAGGTCCACCTTGCTGCAAATCACCGGCGATCACTCCGCTCTCACTCATCTTTCTTTTGTACTTTTTCCTATCCTGTTGTCCTATCGTTATTAGTTTTCTTTGTCACTCATTTTCAAGCGAAGAGGGGGAATTACGATACCTGGTTGTATACTAAAGCGGAGGGTGCGCACACATGGCTGATGAGGATCGGAAAGCAAAGCGGAGCATATGAGAATGCCGAAAAAAGAGGACCGGAATTCCATTGATGCGGTACCATCCCCGGATGGACTTCTTGCCGTCTAAGGAAGTTGTTAGAACATTCTCCTTATCCTGGGGACAGGAGTTGAGTGCGCGGGAAAACTGTTGTATTTTTTATATAAACTCGGTACATCTCCGTACATAGGAATGATAAGCAAGCAGGATACGAGTCTCAGCATTGACAAAATTTCCATCTGCCTTGACTTCACTCCAAGTCTTTCTTTCTCTATGTTCAGTCTCTCCTCCCAGATCAACACCTCATAACAATAAAAAGTACAGTCCCATACCCAGTTTTCCCGCAAAAGTCGGTGTATTCATAAACCAAAAAGAAAATTATTAAATTTTATTAAAAATTGTTAAAAGTAGATATTTAAAACAAAGAGTTTTTTATTTATTTTCATTGATTTTATTTATTTATTTTACAAGTCACGTATTTATTTTATACGGAGGTATCATATCATCCGATGGTTAATATGGAAAGCCAAACCCTCATATTATAAATTCAGCTAAGTTGGCGGGGATTTGCCTTCCATCACACTATGCTTTGTAAATCCAAGCCCAGCTCATGCAAATACAAAACGTTTACTATTTTTATTCTATCATAATAATAATATTATGATAAAATCATTCTTATAAAAAGAGACTTATATAAAATTTCTGTATTTTTAAAAAAAAAAAATATTATAAGTTAGATATGGGCCAGTCAATTGCCCGCATTAATACCCTTTTTGGTAGGGTTTTAGAAAGTAGGACAATACTTTTAAGACTTGATCGTACTCTAGTCCATCTACGAAGTACCACCCACTTGACACGTTGTGTAGAAACAAATCCTCCTGATACTAGTCCGGCTAGAACAGGACAGTCTCCCATATAACCAACACTATCACGGTTCTTATCACTGCCCCGCGCCCTTCCACTATGAACCTGGGTTCTTGGAGCAAGTCACTTGATATGCTTCATGCCCAGTATGTTGATCAGTGCGACAAATACATCTTTATAAAAGCTCCTAGAATAAGGCAATCCTCCAGAGCCAAGTAATAAGTAAACTCTGTGCTACTTTATTCTCCCCGACCTATCATTTCTTCTCATCCCGGACCTAAAGTCTTACAAAAGCTCCATCGCTCTCCCCCCCAAAATACCCTCCTTAACGACTTTATGGTGTGTGGACAAAATTGTCCGCGCACCAACGATTGGTAAAGTACTAGGGCAAAAAGATTCGTCTAATTGGTGGTTACCAAGTGACACCTCAAAATACCCCACCTCAACGATCACCCACCCTTCAACCACAATGTCTCCCCAGAAGACAGGCTACCTCACTGAGTTTGAAAAAGGGCAAATTGTTGCTCTGAGAAAAAAAGAAATCTCTTTTCAGAAATTGGAGAGCTCTTACACCGTCCTAAGAGTACAGTTCAGCCTTTCCATAACCGCTCCCAAAAGAGGTGTGATCCAAAAACCCTTCATATACCTGGAAGACCAAGAATCATCACTCCCAGAACTCCCGCTGCCTAGTCAGAGAGTCTAAAAAGGCACACCGCCAGAATTTATCAGAATTGCGCAATGATGTTGTGCCTCATGCCTCCATTCATACAGTCAAGAGAGCTTTGGCCTCTGTCAATATAAAGAAATGGAGGGCCAGGAAAAGAGCCCTCCTAAAGGATGAGCATGTTGTTAAGAGATTAGCTTGGGCAATGGAGTATAAGAATTGGACAAAGCAAGACTTTGAAGGTGTCATCTTTAGTGATGAATGCATGGTTGAAAAGTCTAAGGATTCTGAGAGTATTTGGGTGTTCAGAACACCTGAAGAAAAGTGGCACAAAGACTGTATTCATGGGGTTACCAAGGGGCCAGGGATAAAGCTAATGGTTTGGACTTGTATTTGGGGTAGAAACAAGGGTCCACTGATTCCTATTTTTGAGAAAAGTGTGGATAGATTTGTATATATTGGAGTTTTGGAAGATGGCTTAGTTGACGTCTGGCAGGAGGTGGAGGATACAGTTGGAGATCCTATCTTTCAGCAGGATGGTGCAAGGATATATACTACAAGAGATACTATGGCTTGGTTTGCAGAAAACAACATACAGGTTATTGAATGGCCACCCAATTCCCCAGACCTCAATCCTATTGAGCACTGTTGGAAGAGGGTGAAGGAAAAGCTACACCAGCGCTTTCCCAACATTCATAAGACCAAAGGGGGTCCAGAGACTGTTAGGGAATGTCTAGCAGAAGCCCTTAATCAGGTTTGGACTCAGGATATTGAAGGTGAATTTCTGGAAAAGTTGTGGGAGTCTCTGCCTAGTAGAGTTGCTGCTGTCCTGGATGCAAGGGGAGTATACAAAGTATTGATTTTTTTTGCTTTCTAATTTTATATATGGCTTTTCTTATATCTATTGTATGTCTACACATATTTTCAGTTTATTCTAAGTAGTTGTGGTTACATAGGTAGTAAATTTGTAGTGGTGGTGGGGTTGCCGTTACGTCGTCGGACGAGTCTTTTTGCACCCGTACTTTAGCAACCGCAGCGCTCCCTGCCACCACTCACTCCAAACACAACCTAAAGAAATTTCTCCAGATCAAATATTAGTTTCCACTATCTACTCTACTGTGAATTTACACCCCTAATTTGTTTTTCTGATTTTCATTATATTGGGGTTGGTGCGGGAGTGCTGTTGTCATGGCCTGAGTTTTTCATGCTCGTTGATTAGCGGTTGATTTTGTCCACGGACAATAAATACATTGCAATTACTACCCCACTCTTAGATAATTTACCCCGTGCGACGCGGCGGGAAGGCCGGGAAGCGTAAAAGCAAGGAATGATCCATATGGGAAACTTATCTTGCGAGTTTTCGCAGTGGTCTTAAGACGGGGGTGGGATATAAACTGTCATACCAGATTTTACAATAAAAACAAAAACATTTAGCCCAAAAGCAGGCCATGGCCCCCCTATGGGGGATAACACCAACCGGCGCCCGTCGTGTTGGTCGGAGCTTTGTAGCGCCTTGTCGGTATAATGGATTCTTTATGTTCCGTGGGTCTCCGGAAGTTGCGGGGATGCAGCCGACTTCTTAAATAGCCGATGCAGTACTATAGCCCAGATAGCGGCCATGCCTTCTCCCACATATACCTCACTCGCGCTCCTTAGTGTTGAGCACAAAGTAGTTTTCCATGACAGCCAGTTCCCAAAAATCCCAGCTTCCTAGGATATGGCAACAGGTGCAAGCCGCCGCCCTGAAGGGGACGCTCGGGTTTTTTTTTTCAGTGGATTTGGTTCAAAAAGCTCTGATGACCGCACTTTTTTTCGTTTTTATTTCGTACCATGGTGGGAGTTGGGTTTACCGGGAATTCTCTATAATACCAAAAGAACGAAAACAGGTCCTAAAGGATTTTAAACGGATTAACGACAACCAAACGAAAGGCCAAGAGTTCACACAACGAAAACATGATCGCCATCGCACAACTTAGGAGTGGGGAAGTTCTCTTTCCTCCACTACTACAACCGACTGTAAAAACGGGAGTATATATAGATCACAACCAAGTCCTCTTATCCTTCCATAGATCTCCACACATATCCAGTCTCTCCTGCATATGTCCCCTTTTCCCTTTTCCACACTATCATGCCAACACAGGCAAGGCAATGACTCCCATTATTCATAACCTCCCGGGATCATCCAACATCCGCGCATGCAACTCCTCCACCACCATTACAGCTTTCTCGCCCCCCTCCCGGGGGATGCGCCGATCAAAAACCTATCCACATTTATGAACTTGCAAACCATGTGTCAAGTGGGTAAACTAATAAGCGAGCAAGCATATACCTTTAAGAAACAACGATTTATAGAGGCGTTTGAAAGAGAAATTGAGGGTTGAAGAGGAACGAGTTGACCCATCCTCATCTTAATACTCCGAGTATTTGATGATCTATTTAACCTTCTTCTCCCTCTTGCAGGAATATTATCTACTTCTTCTGTTGTATCCCATCATAATGCATCATTCATATTTCGTCTGCTGTCCCCCGCCATCAAGCATCCCCGGCCATGCCCTGAATTCCCCTCACTTTTCGTTCCCTGTCCTTGGCCATCACCCTAATACCAGTCATCTGTGGCCACCCCCCGCCGTCCTTCTCTGCACCCTACCGTCCGCTAAATTCAAAAAAAAAAAAAAGTAGGGCTTCAACTAACCCCAACACCTCAAGCAACAAAAGTGGTTCGCCGGACATTTTTTAATGCCCGACTACTTCCACTCGACAGGGATTCGAACGCGCGATGTTCCCTGTTTCAAATTAGTACACCCCAGTTCCTTAGCCGTTAGACCACCAGAACCGATCGATAATGAGCTCTCCTCTTCAAATTTTAACTTCGACCTTCTTGAGCATGCGTGGCTTGTCCAGGAAAAGACAGCTAGGAAGGCGCTATAAGACATCCAGTGATAATGATGGATAATGGCTCTGGACTCTAAGACAATGGGCTCTCAACGTACTCGGCGTATGGATCCTAGGGTGTAGAGAAAACTCACTAGTGAGGATAGGGGATCCATGACTCACCGATTAGCTGCTTCCCATGTGGGCGTCTCCCAGGGCTTCCTACCGCCGCATTAAGTCTGGCTAGATAGGATAGATATACCGTACCAGTAGTAAAAGTAGTAAAAGCAATAGTAGATATATTGTAATCTATCATACAAACACCCCCACCACAACCAAACATCAACCCCGCGTAGTAACAGCAAATTAATTTATAATTCAAACACCCCACACACACAAAAAAAATTAACAACCGACTCAACTTGCTACCTTTATGCATTACTCCACGACCTATTCCAAGCATCTGCATCGGATAAATCTAGAGCAAGGATGATATACACCATTGCCAACTCGGGGCAAGAAGAAGGAATATCTCAAACACCATCTTACATAAAAAATTTAAAGCCAACCATCGTCCAAAAGACTGTAAACAACACACCGTAAAGCACACCAGGTGGACTGAAGTCCAGGTTTTTTTTTGCCCCCAACTCGAGACATCAAACAGCCCCCCTCTGACAAGAATGTCCCTACCTCCCCGCACTTAATACTCGTTCAGGAACTTCCCAACCCTATCAAGCTTCCTCCCCCAAAACACCCTCCCGCGCCAACAAAATCTCTTAATCCTCTTCCTCATAGAACTCGAGTCACCTTCCATAAAGTTCCATCCGTCTTCGTCATCGCCATCGTAAGCGCGTTGTTCCTCCTCCAACCCAACATTGAAAGCTTCAATCACAGGAGCTCCGTCCTTCAATCCCCCAGATCTCCCCCCGACTCGATGATTTGAGGCTTTGTTTCTGGTCGGTGTCTTCTCTTGAGGTCTAGCATAAGGCCGGCAATATTTTGCACGAAATTTCCGAGGTGTTTTGGGGGTTTTGCCTCTAGCCGAAGTCCCCCCTTGGTGTGTTGGATAAGGTGCATAACGTTCGGAGCGATCCCTCTGGGGTGTTTTGAAAATCCTAGGGCGGGTGGTGGCGGCAGTGGCAGTACTAGTCGTGGTATGTGGAGGAATATTACCGTGGCTCCGGGAATTCCTAGGTGATTGGTGACTCTTTGGGTGTTGGTGAGCGGTTGCGCAACCCCTCCTCGCCGCTTTGGAATGCTTCATTGAGGTTGTTGCGTTGGCTGGTAAGGTTCTTTACAGTGCGTGGAGTGGAGGGGAAAGACCCGAAAGAAATTTTATATAGGCGAAGCGAGGCGAGATTGGGTGCCAAGGCTGCTTTTATAGGGTTCGAAGGGAATGCCGATCGGGAAGCGTAGGATGTTGGGCCTATGCTATAGATCATTACGGAGATAGGCCAATCACACTTTCGAAAAGAAAAAAAAGAAAGAGAAAAAAAGGACCACTGAGCGATCAAGCCCTAGGAATTTTCCAATTGGGACTCCCACCCCCTCCACCTGCCAGTCACGAGAAATAGCCAGATGCAGCTTCGTTGCACCTCAGTATAAAAATTTTCAAGTTTCCTTATTCAGAAAAGTATATGCGATTGATAACCTATGACTCTGCTAAGAAAGTACGATCCTCGAACATCTAGTTTAGCCCCTAGAAGCGAATTATTTCCAAATCCCTAGCGAAAACCCTAGCAAATGTAGCGTAGAGAAAATAATGTAGAGTGCCGCGAGAGCATAGGTCCTACCTTAACAAAACATCAACCGGTAAACCACGTTTGATTTTCATCTATCGTTATACATAAACAACAGTAGATCCAACCCGGGAGTACGATAAGTATTAGATCCCTCAGCGCCGCTGGAGGGGATCCACCCAAGGGTATCTACGATACAGATATTTCCCTCCGGAGGTTATCCGGCGAAATTAAATTCAACAAATAACTATGACTCTTTCCCTATAATCACTTTTCCTATTGTGTAGCTATTATTCACACAGACCATGTGCCCCAATTTCTCCCAGTACCGGGTAAACGCTCCTAATGCTAACTATTTCTTTGAGGAGGAAAGGATGCAGGTGAGATACCATTATCCTCTCCTCACCATAATTTACTCTCACAAATTCATGTGATGAGCTCCCGCCACTGTATAGCCCTAAAGAAGCAGAACTTTAGGTCAGTATAGGAAACGGACAACTTATCGCACGATATAGCTGCTAGTGAATCTCCCGGACAAACGCAAACACTACTAATCAAGTCTAGGAAATAATAACACCCAGTATGATGTTTGTCATTCATCTTCGTTCCTCCCTAGTACACCATCGCCCCAAGACCTCTTTCAGCATATTTGCCCTATCTTAGCGCTCCATAATGGTCTACAATTCAATAATAGTATGATAGATTTTTGGTGCTTATTTCCAAGCCGGTTGGCGTCACGCACCCGACACAAAATACTCAGCCTTTTTCTTCCGATACAACAGTGGATATTAGGCAAGGAAACCGTAAGGCTAGAAGGCTATGATACGATATAAGAGTCTCCGGTATGCGTGTATTACCCATCTCAAACTCCCCTCTGTCGAGCCCCTGCAGAATGGAAACTAGAATCACCCCGGTTTGCCAGAAAGTTTGTATGCGAGATTTTACAGTCCACTGCCCATGTCCATTACTTTCCAAATTCGACTTGAATTGAGCTCAAAAACAAGAGCCTGCCTGAGGGGTGAAAATGAAATAAGCGAGAACCAGCTTTAGTTTAGTATTCCATGCTCCAAATCTCCAATCTCAAGACTACAATCCGCCAGAAACCCCAGGCCGAAACCAATACTAGACGATCCATTTCCTCGGCCCGGAGATACAAGCAGCTCAGTAATATGCACATGTTATTAAGAAGTCCTTCGCCAGCTCTAACCGGAGCATCCAAGAAAGAAGAGGAAAAAAGCATGCAATTCCAGGTGTCTACCTGTGAGACCTAGTAAGCCGAACCCCTCCAGAATTGGGATAAAGTTGTGCTACCAACCCCTTTGCTATCAATAGCGGAATAGAGGGAGATCCACCAATTCCATAGATTCTGCTATAAGGAAAATCAGCTCTAGGGTTCGGATGAGAAGGTAAACAGTGGGGACTGTATAGAAATCGGCTTTGGATACAACGTACCAACAAGGCACATTCCTCGCGTACAGTACAAGATGGAGCGGCCAGAAAAAGATAAAAATTAAAATGGGTTTGACTACGAAGCCGCGCGTAATAGGGAATGCAAGGGGGCGGCAAAGGATTACCCCAACCAACACCTCCCTAGAAAAGAGCACACCATGAACGAAAGGAGAGGAAAAAAGAGAACAATAATAAAAAGAGGGAAGGCTTCAATTTCTTATGCATTTTTTAATTTGTGTTTGTCCACAACTCTATTCTCTGCACGACTTGAATCCATATGGTAAAGGAAGGGGGGAAACAGTGGATTATTTGAGTGACCCGGAAACACCCCCCTGTGCCGCTTTCATCACCTCCGCTGTCACAGCCCTGTATGGAAAATAGTCAGAGCATGGAATAAAGACAACTGCAAATATTCAATGTAAATACCTTCATTCTTGCTTTGTGATCCGCAAAACCCCTCGGCGGAATAAGCCGTCACGATAGCTGCCGCTGCTTCACAAACAAATATTTCCCCCGCAAAATAGTCTAGCGACAGCACTGTGCAACATTGGGTGGGTAAACAGCCCTCCGCAGTAATAGAATCAATGCATTGTATGTAATTTACCAAAAAAATGAATTACAGCCCTGTGTCGCAAGCTATGCGAATTTTTTCTTCAAACCCGTCAGCGAAGCCAGATCGAATGATAATAGGTGAACGGGAGCACGACTCATGAGACCTCTTACCCCACTTATACACTATACTTCGATTTGAGAACTGCGATTTATCCATCTAATAACGCAATTAAGCGCTATGGTGTCAACGCAGCACGGCGCCGGTATCGCGCGGAACTTATTTCATCATGCGTTTATCCCGGCTATACCCGCCCGGCGTCTACCAATCCTATGTATTTCACTAAGCACGACCCACACCCCGCTCCGCGAGAAAAAAATACGCTCACAAGGCAACGAATAGGAAGAGCAGCTCCCAGGGGTGAAAATGAAAAGAATAGATTTAAGGACCCACAGTCGTTTCAAAACAAAGGAAGCACATGAATTTTTTGACCCCTCCCCCCCCTCTTCCCCGCAGATCGCCTTAAGGTATAAAGTCAGATTCTGCTACCTCGTATTGCAGCAGGATTGATACCGGTAAGCCCCACAGCCCTATTGATGGAGGCTAGGTCCTCCAATCCCCCAGCCCCCATAGGGCAGTATTTTTTTAATTCTCCTGCCTTACATGACGGATCGTCCAATAATAATTCATTGTAAGCTTGAATTGAACTCCTAGGTTCCCGCTAATTGCGACAGGGGTTAATTGGTTCTTGACACATTAACCACTGCGCCAGCCAGGCACAGTATTTCATGAGATGTCAACCCGGGAACAAATATTTATCCCACTGAAAACTGGATTTTGAGATTTCAATCGGAAGGGTGGTGTATCTCTTCCGAAGATATTGGCAGACCTCAATGGATACCCCCCCCCGCGCCGCCTAGATGTATTTAGTGAGAGATTCTCCGCAATCCCAAAGAGAAGTGGTGCTCTGTGTGCTCGCCACTTCCATACAGTATGTTATGAAACAACACAGCTCAAGTTGTACCAAATTTAGCATAGCATACCACGAATAATCCCGGCGGCTCACTTACGCGCGACGGACACCACCCCCAGCCGCTTCCCGCAGTCCACGTCTACTATATCTCCACAGACCCCACGGCCAAAAACTGCTTCCTACGGGCAAAACTAAAGGAAGTTAGTGACCAAGCTCCGCACCGCCGACAATATCGGGATTCCCTGCATACCGCGGAAGACACCCCGGACACCCCCACAAACCACGTTAATCGATCATTGTCGCAGCTCCGAATGTTTAAACTATGAAAAAATCCACTCCCTGAATAGCGCAATTAGTTAATAGTGTACAGCAAACCCCGTTAGCATCTTGAGTAGCTTTGGCGACCATCACCCACTCGCGACACCTTATATATTAGGTGCTACTAACCTCGGGACCAATTCCAAAGGAGAATGAGATACCTGACCAACAATCCCGAAACCTTGATCTCCAAAACCAAGGCTAAATTTGAAGAAAGATAGCGGCTGTAACCCGACTGATGATTCCCCCGCTAGTAATTTCCCCTGACGCACTATGCCGCCCCGCCCCCGCCTCTTCCTTTATAGCTAGCGTGATGAACATGAGACTCAAAAAGCCTTTCAAAGGCCTCCCCCTCCTCCTTCTTTTTATCCCTCCACATCCTCTCACCCCCATATGTATCTCCATCACCAAAGATTCCCCATCCGTTGCCACAGGCGTACACATCAAGTGAATGACCCTTCCTCCCCGAATTTCCCTCAGTTCGGCTAGGCCATCTTAGGAATTTAAGAACCTCTCCCCAGAAAGTTTTTGGGTTCATCGGCTTGCAGATCTAGAGCTTCGGCCAGTGCGTGTGAGGTTTCGATACACCCGGCATTCAAGCGGCCTCCGAAAAGACCCTCTTCTGGGAAGCGTGAGGATCCATGAACCGGGAAAAGAACTCTCCAGGCTCGGCCGCAAGACGAACAACTTCCCCATTAGCCCCCCGGAGGTGCGGTCAGTGAAATCCATAGTATATCTGCAACGCCCCAAGGAGTGGGGATCTCTGGTTTTGTAGTCGAGCTGGTATTTTTAAGACGTTGCTTCGTTGAGTGCAACCGTGGCGCTTGTGTAGCACAATTGACACTTATTAAAGGGAATACCTCGCCTATCTTCCCTAGAATTGCTTCCGGATATCATACGGTAGTACGCCCAGCAGAAAATCCTACAGTGAACATCAGTAGCAGTGGTTGCAATCCCCTAGCACCCCCCACGCCTCCCAGTCAAACACCGAGTTAGTTTTTTAACAACCCCCTAAGTTCAATGTAACAGCGGGAGCTCAGTCCTGGCTCTCGTCAGAAGTATCATTAAACAATGCCACACACCAAGTCAGACGCGAGTTGAAACTCCGCGCGAGAGAGCCGGGAGCTAAGACGCTCGGCCAAAGGATGAGGTGAGGGACTATTTCGCTCGCCTATAAGATGATTGCACAATCCTCCCTCACGCGGGAAAGGGGCACAATATACAGTGCAGCGGCGAGAGGTATAATTACAGGTGACAAACACAACCCAAATCGGCAGAAACAAACGGCAGAAAACACACATCGGAATGCAACCCCAAGAAAAAAAAGGCTCTTATCTTATCACAAGTTACATTCCTGTGGATGTCTGAATTATCTCACAGACACGAACATCCCCCAGTTTCTCCGACACAGGAAATATTAAATCGTCATCCGGAATGGTAATGATCAATTTATGTATCATATCCGGCCGCTCGTTAAGTGTCCGGACTCCTCGGCGCCAAGACAAGTATTAATCAAGAGCAAGGCGTCCAGATACTTTCTAGTCGGCCAAGCTTTTACTTGTACCACTGCAGTCATGTTCAGCTCACTACTCTATTAAGAATCACACCCACCCGAAATCGAAACAAATTTTCCAACACGCAACCGACGAAAAGACACACTTTCACCTCGCTGGCCTGAGAAAGATCTCTCAATTATTTTCATCGCATATCCACATGCGGTTCAGTAACTCTCAACCTCCCGGGAGATTCACATATAGGGCTATGGAATATCGTAAGCTATGCCTTCCCAGAAAGACTGAAAACTAACAGCCGGGTCATACATAGACACCCAAATGTTTCCCGCCCCGGTATCATACCATCTCTATTGCCCAAAGATAATCAAATATCGGCCACTCCTCAACCTCGCACAACAAATAACCCTCATAGGGCTTCTTAGATTGCCTATTTAGCATATGAGGATGCTATGAAATAATCACCGGAACAGAAAACCAGGCCACTCCGCACCCACGGGATTGCTTCCTTGTGCTAAGGGCTTTGCATCTATAGTTCTACCCTCGGCGGGGGAAAGTACTCTACGTCTACCGGCATTGCGAGGTCTAGATGGCAGCAAACATATACTTCTAAAGCCACTAGTACGTCAGTTCTGAAGGCAAATAAGAGCTAGGGCTTGGGGGAATGTTTCTTCTGAGGTTTTCCCATAGTTTTTAAGGGATTGATAGCTTCATTTTGCTTATCCATACCCTCGCAGGATAGATGAGACCCCAGAAAACACCAGTAGTGTCCAATAAAGAACATATTCGAAGAAGTAAAAGATGAAGCAGTGAGAATGAGACCACCGTGAGCTAAGCACAACCGAATGTGAAGAGATAATGAACCAAACGATCAACAGAGATGCTATCGCAACTAAGTACGAACCAAGATAGATATATCTTTCCGAACAACCAATACCCATCGAAACTAAACGCAGCTCCACAAACCACAGTGAATGAATGGAAGTCACCGAATCATTCGAGTAATAGCAGAAACAGAAACTCCTAGAAAGAGCCCAATAAATCCACCATTTCCCTGCACACTTAAGAAAGCTACTGCTAAGGTGAAAACCAACCCCAAGCCCAATTTCCTCTACCGAATGACCCAGACCAAAGAAGACTAAATCAAATATGCTATGCCTAATGGCAGCGGATAACACAACTCCGCTATCCCATACCTCCCGCCAGACAAGCGAAAACAACAATCTATCACTCTGTGCCTAATCATCACACTTCATACTTGCATTCCTGCAGCGTGATATCCCATAAGCTAGCGCCTCAGTAGGATCCAACACCCCAGAGGAGCTCCCGGCCTTTAATTTCAAACCAGATATTCATCCATCTACTCCACTCGAGCTGCTTTTGTATCTTCCGACATAGGTTCGCTCTCCTCTGAGTCAGAAAATAGAGAGGGTAGGATCCAGCAACTCTCAGTAGAAGCTCAAGTGCAGACACCGCATTATCACATTTCCACCACCCCAATGATCGCCACTGTGCTTCCTGCCGTATGCCTCCGACAACAAAAAAGCACTCTGGCGATGAGGCTGGCAAAATGGTGATACGGAGTTGATCCGGCTCTCAGCGAGCCTTCTAGAATAGTAGTAGCCAGTCCTCCCGAGCGACACAGTACCCCCTTAATCCTTAACGGGATAACCAGTTCAGCAGGTACCACAAACACCCAACGGCCAGTCTCCGGTGGAATTCCCCGTAGTCCTCGCCTTCAGCTCTCCAAGACGAGAACATAACTCTCCAGATAGTAAGGATCATAGGGGTGATGGTATGGCAGGCACAGGTGTCAACAAAAGCCTGAGAGCCGAGTGCAAAATCGAGTGACTACATGTGAGAATATACGACCTGCCAACCACGGGACAACTGGTCACGCCTCGAGAAAAATCCTTCAGAGGTAGCAGTATACTTCATCACCCTCAGCGTTATTTGCGTCCTGACCTCCGGGCAACGTCCACTTAACAATCTTGTCGTCGCCATTATATCTGTCCCTGAATCTCTTGTTTGTTTCCCCTCATCCATTCCACCAAAAACCCTGCCATTCATCTTGAACCGGGCTCCCCTTCATTCTCACTCCCCAAACAACCAACTCCCAGTATTACGATAACATCACGGAGAGCTTTTTCTATTGACACGTCTCCCTCTCCCTATCGGGCACCCTCAGCGTCCTCCTCCCAGACTTCCGCCTGATCCCGCCCCTTACTCCTCATACCCCGCTACGGAACGGAACATACCATCAAGTAATAGTGGGATGAGCTGGCTCCTGTAAGCGGAGTCAGTCAGAGCAATTCCCACCGCTAGTTCACGAGGCCGAGGCTCAGGGGTGCCTCATCTGATGCAGTTTTTACGCTACGTGATCACTCCTCGGCGCCCCCCAGCGCCTCTGCACGAAGCGAATGCATGTTCTATGCAGATTCCATCTTGGCTAATGTTGGAGAAGAGGGATATTAGAAGGTTTTACCCCCAAGGCTAGTCCTAAGGAAGGAAGGAAATAAAACACGGGATATGGGTTTACAAGGAGCCGACCAGTACGAAGCCAATATACCACACGCGGGAGAAACATGCGAACCACACATGGGAGACAAATAGCAGGGGAGATAACGCAGTCGGCGCTACAGAAGCACCCCAGTACGGAGCCGTACCCCAGGCGCCTTGTACTCCAGATGTATTCAATTCACCAACATTTGGTATCCCCAAGGCCCATTCGGTTTTTTTTCACAATTACCATCCGCCACTATTATATCCGGCAAAGCGGCTTGTTGGTGTTGCGAGTGATTGGGTATGAGCTTATGCGCCAACCCCCCGCAACAGCAAATGAAATGACGGGAATTGGCTATGAAATCCATGGAAAAATGCGGTAGGAAGGGTGCTGAGCACGTTTCTTGGCAATAGATAAGTCCGTATGGCCAACTTATTGGAGGCGACAGTTGGTTCTGATAAGGCCGATTCCAAGTCATCGCTATATCGCTGCATGGACCATGAGTGGAATAAGAAATGGGTTACGATTTTGAGCGCTGACAACGGTTTGAATGTCATGTGCAAAGATCTTGACCTGAGACTAATAAGCGCTATACCCCATTCTCCACGGGTGTATCATCTTGACTTGGTTGATAAACAACCTCCCACGGATCAAGGAACGCTCTACCAGGTATGATGTTTCTATCTAAGCCCATAATGTACGGTACCTGCCACACATCACTAACCGTTTTTTTTAGGCCCGAATCCCCCATCCTCTCAAATGCATCCATCTCCGCCACGAATTTATAACAACTCCACACCGTACCCACCATATCTAAGAACCAACAAACCCTCAATTAGACCAATCACCGTGTTTCCGCAAGGCCCCCACAAATCATCCTTCAAACAAAGCCGCAACATAACCCAAAGGAAAAAGGAAAAATGATCAACATTTACGAGTGAGATTAGGTGACGCCGGGTTCCCCCCGCGTCGCGTTGTAAGGAAGGTGTGGTGGGCACGCAACTGAGATTTGTCTCACAAGTGGTAAAACGGCATTGATTCAGTCTGCCCGCGCCCCGTCCACCACCCTCCCGTTCGGCAATGCTAGAGCAATTGCCGGAGGAAAGCGAAGGGGAAACAACCATGCTCGAGCTGAAATGCAAAATCAAACTCATGACCGAGTTAACCGCAAGGAAATAGAAAGAAAAAAAATTCCCCCAAATCGCGTGACGGGGGGGGGGGGGACGAGGTGGATGAAGTCCGGTTCATACAAAAATAGGCGAAAAAGCACAGATTAACGGACCGAACCAATTAAAACGGTAACTGTACAGATTCTATGTTTTAAGCTTTTTTTTTAATTTTAATTTTTACGGATAATAATTTTTGGTGATTATTTACAGCAAGCGATACCAGTAGTAAAGCACAATTGCGGCGATACTACGGCGCTGAGCCTTCTCAACGGCGAAGCTTAAACTTTAGCGCTCGAAAAAATCAGGAAGCAGATACCGTGACTTCTGCCCGAAGCTACGCACGGCATCGCATCGCATCGCAAATCAATGGCCGGCATCGTTTCGTTTCGGCACCTGCTCTCTCTCACACACGACAACTACCAGCACAATCTTAAATCCCGCCACGCTTCGTATTCATCTGCATCTCAACGAACGGAGCATTAGGAGACCGGTGCACTTTGTGGCGCCCCCCCAATGCCTGTCAGCAACTTGCCCCCCAGAAACCACAACTCCCACAACCAACAGAGATGGCAAGAAAGAAAAGAAAGGAAAAGGAAAAAAAGGAAAATCAAACTTAATCGACAACATTACATGAACAAAAATAAGAAAAAATAAAACACAACAAGATAAAAATAAAAATCAAGGACCACACACTGATCTTAGGAATTCGATTCCCCGTCGAAACGATATGATATGATACGATACGATACTGGAGTAACGATATGATATGCGAATCCGTTCTCCTCCTCCTCCCTACGAGCAAACTAACGAAATCGCTAACGAAACTAACTAACTAACGAGGATCATTCAGACTTTTTTCTTTTTCTTTTCCTCTCTCTCCTCAAGCGAGGGAGCGAACGGGATTGAAACGTGTGAGCAAGCGTGGGCGTAAGCGTGGGCATTGCATCACGTCCTTCCCGGCATGTTCGTGGTGGATGGATGGGGGGGAGTGAGGATCTGGAAAACCAACTTTTTCCATGCTAGCATAAGCACAAACATCAACATGGCCCTAACACCCTCCTCCATCCATCCATCCATCACATACCGCACATGCTTTGCATAGCGAAGTGATCGGTCAACTACCATACCGGGCCAGAATGATATTTACCTCAGGCAGACAAGGGGGAAGAAGAGTGAGAAGAGAAGGGCAAAAAAGAACAAAAACGCAGTTCAAAACGAAACCAACAAACCTGCTCTTCCCCGAGCCCTCGAGTGAGCGAACATGAACTATCAAACGCGTTGACCTACTTTTAGTAAAGATTACAAAACTGCCAGACAGGCAGGGCAGGCAGGGCAGGCAAGCAGGCAGGCGACGGCCGATTCCCGGTTCGGTTTATGGCCCGGAATCCCCGAGTGGCCGATACCGGAGAACCTGGGATGCAGATGGTCTGGTTTATTCTTGCCCTCATGTTCTCCACTGATGAGCCATGAGCGATAGGAGGAGGCTTGGACCCTCTTTGGCTTTTTTTTTTTTTTTTTTGACCTGTTGCCTTTTTATTTTATTTTATTTTATTTTATCATGTTTTGCTCCATTCCATTTTATTTTTTGCGGTCCGGAGTAGTTTTGGATCATGGGTACAGAATTGTATCATGAGGTTACAACAGTGCCACAGGCTGTATCGTCCTATCATAGAAGCGCAGGGCTGGTTCTGGTTGAGAGCGGAGGGGAAATTAGGCGAGGAGGAGGAGGAGGAGGAGAGCGTAGGGTTTACGGGTCGAGAAATTCTGAATCAGTAGGATACGATACAATACCGTATGAACGAGGTTTATGATTTTTAATAATTTTATTTTTCCCCTCTCTTTCCGCCGTGTTCCGTGATGGATTGACCAATGGCGAGTGGCGGGGCCACGATCGTAAACAGCATGGCACAATAGCGCACGATAGCGCGCCCGTAGATGTAGATGTTATGCGCCGTGCGGGCAAGGTACAGTTAGGGGAACGATATGGTCACGATGATACGAGAAGGAGGAGGAGGAGGAGGAGAAGGCCGAAAGAGAAAGAAAGAAAAAAAACGAGATTTGTCGCAAAGGTTCAAATGTCTCACTAGGCTAAGCCTCCGCAAACTCACTCCATCCATGCATTCATCCATACAAGAGAGAGAGAGAGAGAGAAAGAGAGACTTGCCGGCACCGCCTATGACGAAACCTTCCCCTCCAATTCTTCATCTACCGCCCAGTCCATCATCATCATCGTCAGCACCCCATGGCCGAAGGGGGGGACCAAGATCAGGCCACGCGCTCCATCTCCTAATGCCCTCCTCTCCAATCACTTGACGAGACATAAACCCTCACTCGTAAAAGGCAGCCGGCACGTGAGGTAGGCGGACAAAGAGGGCATAGAGAGATTCCTAGCATACCCCTGCCAACTTCACGTCCAAAGGGCAAGAAAATGTGGGACGAAAAAGAAAATATAAGAGGTTTAAAAAAGAGAGGAGCAGGAGGAAGTGGAGGAAGGCTACGGCGGAAACAGACACTCACACACAGACACACACACACACCGCCACATGGTGGAAAGTTTTTTTACGGTAGATAGAAATGGATGGGATAGGGTAGTGTAGTGTAGTTGTAGTTGTAGGCATTGATTGATCACGGGGTTGGTTTTTTTAAATTTCCCATGGACCAGAATTTTAATTCGGATTATGTCATTGGTTGAGAGGGAGCGCTGTCTGTTGATGCGGGAGTCTCCTTCCTTCCTTGTCCTTTGTTCCCTTGTCCTTGCTTTCTTACCTTTTTCTTTTCTTTTCCCCCCTCCCCTCCCCTTTCCTATTTCTCTTACTCGCAGATTGATTGATACTTTGTCTGCCTCCACATTTACTTACACCTACCTACATATCTCACGAGGATGGATGGATGGAAGGAAGGAAAGAGGCGAGAGGAAAGGAAGTGAGTGGAGGAGGGATCTCAGTCAGTCGGCCAGCCGGTCGCTCGCGCCGTCGCTCGGTCGCCGGTCGGTTGCTCTGGCGATCATATAATCCCGGCTCAAAATCCCCCACCGTTTTATCCAATCATAGCCTTAACCCTTCCGACTTCCGGGATTCCCTCTTTGTTTCTTTTTGTTTCCTTCAACCACCCTTTTTGCTTTTTTGTTTCTTTCCTTTTTTTGTTTTTTGTTTTTAGAGAGATAGAAGTAGAACAACTTCGGCAGATGAAGACGAGATGTGATCGAGGATTTTCGGAGGAGGAGGATAATGAGGCGAGAGAGGAAAAGAAAAAAAAAGTTTCAATTCAACTGCCATGATGTGAGGCGTGTTTTTAGAAAAACGAAATCTATAATGAAAACGCAATGCATTGCAGTGCCGGCCGGTATGGGTATGCAGTTCAGTCGTGATAAGTGTAATGTGCAGTTTGGTATAATAATAATAATGAGGTTTCTTATGGAATGACTAAAGGGAGCTAGCTATCTACCGGTAAAGCTAGATATCATAGCTAGATAGCTATCTTGGTTAGAACAAGTGTGAAAAGTCCCCCCCCCCCCCCCCCCCCACCCGCCCAAGGAAAAAAACCAAAAAAAAAAAAAGAAGAAAAAAAAAAAAAAAA
>Ga0307509_10002617_pt1 | contig 28807 bp, 26 predicted proteins | sample 10_EM_MG_FD_202245 | JGI IMG/M metagenome (GOLD analysis project Ga0307509, IMG submission 202245) | Populus trichocarpa ectomycorrhiza microbial communities from riparian zone in the Pacific Northwest, United States - 10_EM | ecosystem: Host-associated > Plants > Roots > Unclassified | place...
TATTCGCTCAACGTGCCTGATCAGCCGATCATCCCGTTCATCGAGGGTGACGGCACCGGCGCCGACATCACGCCGGTGATGATCAAGGTCGTCGACGCGGCTGTGGCCAAGGCCTACGGCGGCAAGAAGAAGATCCACTGGATGGAGGTCTTCGCGGGCGAGAAGTCGACCAAGGTCTATGGCCCCGACGTGTGGCTGCCGCCCGAGACGCTGGCCGCCGTCAAGGAATACGTTGTCTCGATCAAGGGGCCGCTGACGACGCCGGTGGGCGGCGGCATCCGCTCGCTGAACGTGGCGCTGCGCCAGGAACTCGACCTCTACGTCTGCCTGCGCCCGATCCAGTATTTCGCCGGCGTGCCGTCGCCGGTGAAAGAGCCGGCCAAGACCAACATGGTGATCTTCCGCGAGAACTCGGAAGACATCTACGCCGGCATCGAGTTCGAGTCGGGCAGCGACAAGGCCAAGAAGCTGATCGACTTCCTGATCAATGAAATGGGCGTCAAGAAGATCCGCTTCCCGAACACCTCGGGCATCGGCATCAAGCCGGTGTCCAGCGAAGGCACCGAGCGTCTGGTGCGCAAGGCGATCCAGTACGCGATCGACAACGACAAGTCCTCGGTGACGCTGGTGCACAAGGGCAACATCATGAAGTTCACCGAAGGTGGCTTCCGTGACTGGGGCTATGCGCTGGCACAGAAGGAATTCGGCGCCGAGCTCATCGACGGCGGCCCGTGGATGAAGTTCAAGAACCCGAAGAGCGGCAAGGAGATCGTCGTCAAGGACGTGATCGCCGACGCCTTCCTGCAGCAGATCCTGCTGCGCCCGGCTGAATACTCGGTGATCGCGACGCTGAACCTGAACGGCGATTACGTTTCGGACGCGCTCGCGGCCCAGGTTGGCGGTATCGGTATCGCTCCAGGTGCGAACCTGTCGGACTCGATCGCGATGTTCGAGGCGACGCACGGCACCGCACCCAAGTACGCCGGCAAGGACTACGTGAACCCGGGCTCCGAGATCCTCTCGGCCGAGATGATGCTGCGCCACATGGGCTGGCTGGAGGCGGCCGACCTGATCATCAGCTCGATGGAAAAATCGATCGAGTCGAAGAAGGTGACCTACGACTTCGCGCGCCTGATGGACGGCGCGACGCAGGTGTCGTGTTCGGGCTTCGGGCAGGTGATGATCGACCACATGTGAACGCGTCCAGGGGCATCTCAGGACGTCTCTCTCCGCCTCACAAAAACCCCCAGATCGTTGATTCGACTGGGGGTTTTTGCTTCAGATCGTCCCGAGTGGCCGTTCGATATCTCGCCCCAGATGGCGCATCGGTTCGAGCGCCGCCACGTTGTGCTTGGATTGGGTCAGCGAATGCCGACCGACAGGCTCCGCAGTTTGACGAATGCCAGCCCGGCCATCACGGCATCGTTCAGCGCATCGTGCGCCTCTCGCAGCGGCAGCGCGAGGTCGTTCATGATCGTCGCGAAGCGCAGGTCGATTGTTTCGCCGCGTGCGTGAGCCGGCAGCTGGCGAAACTTGTAGTCGTAGTACATCGCCGAGACTTCGATCTTTTGCTGCGGAAGGTGCACGCCGAGCATCGGCCAGATCTCGCGGTTGAGCATCGCCACGTCGAACTCGAGGTAGTAGCCAACGAGGGGCCGACTGCCGATGAAGTCGAGGAGCAGACGCACGGCCTGCTGCGGGTCGAGGCCATGTGCCACGTCGCGTTCACGCAGCAGGTGCACGCGCATGCTGTCCACCTTGAGCGAGCGCTCTGGCCGCACGAGCAGTTCCAGTCGCTGGCTGGTCAGCAAGCGGTTGCCGGCAATGCGCACGGCGCCGATCGAGACGATCTGGTCGTGCCGCACATCGAGGCCGGTGGTCTCGCAGTCGAGTGCGACCCATTCTTCGGCAGGTGGATCGTCGTACATGAACGCGAAGTGCTCGTCGGCCAGGTGGTAGAGCATCCAGCCGCGGCGCAGTGCGCCGAGGCCGCGCTTCATCGCGTGCCAGGGACTGGCCCATCGCCGCGTCACGCCGCCTCCAGGTGGAACTGGTGGCGAACGATGGCCTTGAATCGCTTGACCACCGCAAGCGCGTCCTTCAGAAGGTCGCGCTCCAGGCTGCTCAGCCTGTCGCTTCGCACGGCACCGCTGACCGTGCCGCCAGTGTCGAGTTCGGCGAGGCCGGCTTTCAGCTTCAGCCCCATCAACAGATGAAGGCTGTCGGCTAGATCGGTGGCGAAGTCGGACGACAAGCGCCCGGCAGCCACCAGCACATCGATGCGTGCCCGTGTGCCGGTGGCCCGCACGCGCTCGCTCAAGGCCAGGCTGCGCACGCCATGCACGATTGGAAAGATGCCGCACTTCTTCAGGTCGAGCGTCTGCTTGTCCTGCTCGCCGATCAGCAGCAAGCGGTTCCACCAGCCGCCAGATTCTTCGGGGAACAGGTCGATCGCCGCGGCAAAGCGGCCGAGCAACGCGTCGTCGGTCGCGATGAGCCGGTCCACCTCGGCACGAACCTCGGTCAACAGCGAAGCGTCGCCGGCGACCGCGTGCGCGTCGATGAAGATCGCCAGCGCCATCAACCCTGGCGGATCGGGCCGGAGCAACCAGTTGCGCACGACGCTCGTGAAGTCGCTGGCGCTGCGCCGCCACAAAGGGTTGCTGACCATGATCCCGCCCGGGCAATCGGGATAGCCGAAATCGCGCAGCGCCGCAGAGAAGCGCCGGCACGCTTCGGCAACGTCTGCCTCGCTCGTTGTCGCGTCGTCGCGCAGGATCAGGCCGTTGTCTTGATCCGTCTTCAGCAACTGCTCGCCACGTCCTTCGCTGCCCATCACGAACAGACAGCTGTCGGCCAGCAGGCCGGGCGGTGCGACCAGCTGCCAGGTGCGCTCGAAGAGCTTGGCGTTCAGTGCCAGCACCAGCTTGCCGATCTGTCCGACCGGGGTGCCGCCGCGGTACAGCAGCGCGACAAAGCGCGCGATCTTCGCGGCCTGTACGCCGAGCGCATCGAGGTTCTGGGCCTGCACAATCTGCACCGTGATCAGGTACGAATGATTCGACAGAAAGCTCAGCAGGTCGAGCTGTTCGAGCAGCCCGACGATTCGGTCGCTCTGTGCGACGACGAGCCGATGCACTTGATGCTGGATCATCAGCGCGAGCGCGTCAAATACGGGTGCGTCGGGCGAGATCGAGACGAGCTTGAAGGTCGCCAGCTCGCGCACCGCCAGCGCGTCCAGCGGCCGGCCGTCGAGAACGGCGCGCTGCAGCCCGGTGTTGGTGAAGATGCCTAGCCGCGCACCGTCTCGCACCAGCACGCTGCTCGTGCGTTGTGCCTGCATCAGCGCGGCGACGGCCACGATGCTGGCGCCGCCATCGACGACATGCGCCGGCCGAAGGAACGCCTCCGCGACCCGAGACGCGGTCAGGGCATGCATCTCTCGTTCGCTGTGACGCTGGGCCAGCGCGCCGAGCTTGTGCGAGAGGTCCGAGAACAGCAGTGAGCCGAAGGTGGCGTTGCGCGAGATCAATGCATTGACCGTCTCCTTCGCGAGCTCATAGGCGAGCACCTCCTCGGCCGCGACGAAGCGGCTGCTCGCCCGGCCTGCGACGAGGGAGCGACCGTCGAAGCAATCGTGAGGCCCGTAGGTCGCGACCATCTCGCCCGCGTCGAATTGCGAGACATGGCCCTTGATGATGATGAACAGGTGCGACGGTTCGATGCCGGGGTCGAGGATCGTCTCGCCTTCGCGGAAGTATGCGATGTCGACGGCGTCGCGAACCAGCCGCTGTTCGTCGGCATCGAGCCCATCGAAGGGCGACGACGAGAAGTCGAATGCGTTGGGCATGCCGCATGATGAATCACCTCGCGACACACGAGCATGTGCCGCCGACCCATCGATCGCACCAAACCTTGACGCAGCTCAAGCTTACCTGCTGTCATGCGGTCACTCTGTAAGGATTGCGCACGCAATCCCGTCCAGGATGACGACACGGGAACCAGCAGTCGCTCGAGAACCCGTCCATTGGACCCACTCGCCAAAAGGAACTGAACATGGAACCCGATCTGACAACGCGCATCCTGAACGATCCGAGATACCAGGAACTGAAGGCCAAACGTTCGCGATTCGGCTGGTGGTTGACGCTGGCGATGATGGTCGTCTACTACGGCTTCATCCTGCTGGTCGCTTTCGACAAGCCGTTCCTCGCGACCAGGCTGGGCGCGGGCGTCATGACGATCGGCATGCCGATCGGCTTGGCCGTCATCGTCTTCACGGTCGTCATCACCGGCTTCTACGTGCGCCGCGCGAACGGCGAATACGACGCGCTGACCGAGCAGATCGCCAAGGCGGCCCTGAAATGAGCGCCCGGATGCTCGTGAGGTCGATGGGTGCGATCGCGCTTCTTGGCGCGTGCGCCGCCGCAATGGCCGCTGGCGCAGACCTCGGCCAGGCAGAGAAGCAGCCAACCAACTGGACCGCGATCAGCATGTTCGCCGTCTTTGTCGTCGGCACACTGTTCATCACCAAGTGGGCGGCAGCCAAGACCAAATCGGCCGCCGACTTCTACACCGCCGGCGGCGGCATCACCGGGTTCCAGAATGGCCTGGCCATCGCGGGCGACTACATGTCGGCCGCGTCGTTCCTCGGCATCTCGGCCGCGGTGATGGTCGGTGGCTTCGATGGCCTGATCTACTCGATCGGCTTTCTCGTCGGCTGGCCCGTCGTGACCTTCCTGCTCGCCGAGCGCCTCCGCAATCTCGGCAAGTTCACCTTCGCCGATGTGGCCGCATTCCGCTTCTCGCAGACGCCGGTCCGGGTGTTCGCGGCCTCGGGCACGCTGGTCGTCGTCGCGTTCTATCTGATCGCGCAGATGGTCGGCGCCGGGCAACTGATCAAGCTGCTGTTCGGCCTGGAGTACTGGATCGCGGTCGTCATCGTCGGCGCATTGATGATGGTCTATGTGCTGTTCGGCGGCATGACCGCGACGACCTGGGTGCAGATCATCAAGGCCGGCCTGTTGCTGGCCGGCGCGAGCTTCATGGCCTTCATGGTGCTCTGGCACTTCGGCTTCAGCCCCGAGGCGATGTTCGCGAAGGCGGTCGAGATCAAGTCGGGCATCGCATCGGCGGCCGGCAAGTCGCCCACGGATGCGGCCGCTCAGGGCTTCTCGATCATGGGCCCCGGCGGGTTCATCAAGGACCCGATCTCGGCGATCAGCTTCGGCATGGCGTTGATGTTCGGCACCGCCGGCCTGCCGCACATCCTGATGCGCTTCTTCACCGTACCCAACGCGAAAGAGGCGCGCAAGTCGGTGCTGTGGGCCACGACGTGGATTGGCTACTTCTACATCCTCACCTTCATCATCGGCTTCGGCGCGATCACCTTCGTGCTGACGAACCCGCAGTTTCTCGATGCCAAGGGCGGGTTGCTCGGCGGCGGCAACATGGCGGCGATCCATCTCGCCAACGCCGTCGGCGGCAACGTGTTTCTGGGGTTCATCTCGGCCGTGGCATTCGCCACCATCCTGGCCGTCGTCGCCGGCCTGACCTTGTCAGGTGCGTCAGCGGTGTCGCACGATCTCTACTCGACGGTGATCATGAAAGGCAAGGCCGACGGCGCTTCCGAATTGAAGGTCTCGCGCATCACGACTGTCTGCCTGGGAGTCGTTGCGGTCGTGCTCGGCATCGCTTTTGAGAAGCAGAACATCGCTTTCATGGTCAGCCTTGCATTCGCCATCGCGGCGTCGGCCAACTTTCCGGTGCTGCTGATGTCGGTGCTTTGGAAGGACTGCACGACGCGCGGCGCAGTGATCGGTGGCTTTCTCGGGCTGGTCTCGTCGGTGCTGCTGACGCTGGTGTCACCCGCGGTGTGGGAAGTGACGCTCGGCAATCCCAAGGGCTCGGCGCTCTTCCCCTACGCGTCGCCGGCACTGTTCTCGATGACCATCGGCTTTGTCGGCATCTGGTTGTTCTCCGTTCTCGACAAGAGCTCGCGTGCGGCGCAGGATCGTGCCGGCTTCGTTGCGCAGCAGGTGCGGTCGGAAACCGGTATTGGCGCGTCCGGGGCCTCAGGGCATTGACCGGACCGATCCATTCTTCAAGGAGAAATCATGAGCAAGCGAGACGTGGTGGTTCTGGGCGCAGCCCGGTCGGCGATCGGAACGTTCGGTGGCGCGCTGGCCGGAATGGAGCCGGCCGAACTGGCGGGCATCGTGATGAAGGAGGCGGTCAAGCGCTCCGGTGTCGACCCGAAGTCGATCAACTACGTGACCGTGGGCAACACGATCCCCACCGAAAGCCGCTTCCCCTACGTCGCACGCGTGGCGGCCATCCAGGCCGGGCTGCCGATGGAGTCGGTGGCGATGTCGGTGAATCGGCTCTGCTCTTCCGGCCTGCAAGGCATCGTCACGACCGCGCAGAACATCCTTCTGGGCGATTGCGACTATGGCGTGGGCGGCGGCGTCGAAGTGATGAGCCGTGGCGGCTATCTGTCGACGGCGATGCGCAGCGGCGCGCGCATGGGCGATACCAAGTTGCTCGACATGATGGTTGCCACGCTGACCGATCCGTTCGGCGTCGGGCACATGGGCATCACCGCCGAGAACCTGGTCGCCAAGTGGGGCATCACGCGCGGGGAGCAGGATGCGCTGGCGGTGGAGTCGCATCGGCGCGCCGCGCTGGCGATCGCCGAAGGCCGCTTCAAGTCGCAGATCGTGCCGATCGTCAACCAGACGCGAAAGGGCGAGGTGGTCTTCGATACCGATGAGCACGTCAAACCCAACACCACGCTCGAGACGCTGTCGACAATGAAACCGGCGTTCAAGAAGGATGGCTCGGTGACTGCCGGCAACGCCTCGGGCATCAACGACGGCGCGGCCTTCTTCGTGCTGGCCGATGCGGCGGTCGCGCTCGCTGACGGCCACAAGCCGATGGCGCGGCTCGTGTCTTATGCGGTGGCCGGCGTGCCCAACGAGATCATGGGCGAGGGCCCGATCCCTGCGTCGCGAATGGCGCTGAAGAAGGCAGGCCTCGCGCTCGGCCAGATGGATGTGATCGAAAGCAACGAAGCCTTCGCGGCGCAGGCCATCGCAGTGGCGCGCGCCCTCGAACTCGACATGAACAAGGTCAACCCGAACGGTGGTGCGATCGCACTCGGCCACCCGATCGGCTGCTCGGGTGCCTTTCTCGCCACCAAGGCGGTGTATGAACTGCATCGCACGGGCGGACGCTATGCACTGGTGACGATGTGCATCGGTGGCGGGCAAGGCATTGCCGCCGTGTTCGAGCGACTCTGACCGGGAACTCGAGCCGGCTCGAGCAGTGATGCGGTTTCGCGCCCACGGCGCCGAAGCTGGCTGTTGCCATCGATCTCGATCCCATTCACAGCTACGCGTGCGGTTTTGATGCCGATCAATCGAAGATGAGCTGCTGCCGCGCAACATCCCAGGGTCATCTCTTTTGAATCGGAGCCATCATGAGAATCCTCTTGCCCGTCGACGGCAGCGACCACACCAAGCGCATGCTGGCCTACGTCGCCGCACACGACGAACTGCTGGGCGCAGCCCACGAGTACACGTTCTTCACCGCGGTCGTGCCCATTCCTTCGTACGCGACGCGCTTTCTCGAGCGCGTCATGCTCGACGGCTACTACGACGAACAGGTCGAGCAGGTGTTCAAGCCGGTGCGCGCGTTTGCGGAGCAGCAGCACTGGACGTATCGCACGGTTCATGTCCTGGGCCACCCGGCCGACGAGATCGCCCGGCTGGCCGAGGTTGGCAAATACGATCTCATCGTGATGGGATCGCACGGGCACACGTCGCTGGGCAACGTGGTTCTCGGCTCGGTCGCGAGTGGCGTGTTGGCACGCTGCAAGCTGCCGGTACTGCTGATTCGATGAACGACCCTGCCGGTCTCAGCGAGGCCGAAGCCGCAGCTCGCCTGGCCACCGCGGGCCCGAACCGGCTGCCGCCGCCAGAGCACAAGACACCTCTTGCCGTGGTGCTGGCGGTCGCATCGCAGCCGATGGTGCTGCTGCTGCTCGCCTGCACGCTGCTGTATGCATTGCTCGGCAGCCTGTTCGATAGCGTGGCGCTCGGGCTTTCCATCGTGGCCGTGTCGGTCATCTCGGTGTACCAGGAACTGCGCACCCAGCGCGTTCTCGAAGCGCTGCGCGATCTGTCGAGCCCGCGCAGCACCGTGGTCAGAGACGGCCTCGTCCAGCGCATCGCCAGCCAGGAGCTCGTCCCAGGAGATCGACTGATCGTGCAGGAGGGCGATCGGCTCGCGTGCGATGCGCAGCTCGTCCAGTCGCATTCGATGCGTGTCGACGAGTCGCTGCTGACCGGCGAATCCGTGCCCGTCGACAAAGACAGTGCGACGGCCGATTCGCCCGCCGCCCGCCTGCACGCCGGCACGCTGGTGGTCCAGGGCGACGGTGTCGCCACCGTGACCGAGACCGGCGTGCGCACCGCACTCGGGAAGATCGGCCAATCCATGGCCTCGGTGCCGCCGCGCAGCAGCCGCCTGCACCGCGAACTGACGCGCCTGGTGCGAGGCGTTGCGGTGCTGGCGCTGCTGACCTGCATGCTCGCCGCCTTGGTGTTCGCGTGGCGCGAAGGATCGTGGACGGCCGGTCTGCTGGTCGGCCTGACCCTGGCGATGTCCATCGTGCCGGAAGAATTCGCCGTCGTCTGGACGGTGATGTTGGCCTTGGGCGCGTGGCGCCTGGCGCAAGCCCAGGTGTTGACACGCCAACCGCAGGCGATCGAGACGCTGGGCACGACGACCGTGCTGTGTGTCGACAAGACCGGCACCTTGACCTGCAACCGCATGGAGATCGCGGCCTTGCACAACGGCGAGACAGGCGCGCTCCAGGGGCACGGCGACGCGGTATCCCCCGAGTTCGAAGTTCTGCTGCAGACAGCCGCACTGGCAAGCGTGAAAGAGGGCATCGAGCCGATGGACCAGGCCATCTTCAGGTGCTTGCCGGCGCCAGAATGGCCGACCGGCTCGGCGCTGTTGCAGCGACGCGAGGGCGTCGTTCCTGGCCGGCCCTTCATGCGCCAACGCTGGCGCGTCGATGGCGACGACCGCAGCCTCATCGTCGTCAAAGGTGCGCCAGAGGCGGTGCTGGCGCGCTGCGTGGACGCATCGACGCGCCTGCAACGCCTGGCCGAGCAGGCCGAGTCATGGGCCCGACAAGGGCTGCGCGTGATCGCCGTCGCCCGCGCGCGTTGCCCGGACGGCGTGGCGACGCCCGAGTCGGGCTACGAGGCGGTCGGCCTGGTCGCGTTCCGAGACCCCTTGCGTGACGACGTCGCGCAGGCATTGCAGGAATGCCGCCGCGCCGGCGTGCGCGTCGTCATGATCACCGGCGACGCCGCCGCCACCGCGCTGGCGATCGCCCGCGAGGCCGGGCTAGTGGAAGGCGAGGGCGGTGACGCGGTGCTGAGCGGCACGCAGCTCGACGCGCTGAGCGAGGCCCAGCTGGACCTCGCCATCGTTCGAGTCGCCGTCTTTGCGCGGGTGGCGCCGGCACAGAAGCTGCGGATCGTTCAGGCGCTGCAACGCCGCGGTGACGTCGTCGCGATGACCGGCGACGGCGTCAACGACGGACCGGCCCTGCGTGCCGCGGACGTCGGCGTGGCGATGGGTGGGCGCGGCACCGATGTCGCACGCGAGGCCGCGGCCATCGTGCTGCTGGACGATCGTTTCTCGTCGCTCGTCGATGCAGTGCGCGCCGGCCGGCGCATCTTCGCCAATTTGCAAAAAGCGATGGGCTATCTGTTCGCCGTGCACGTGCCGATCGTCGGACTCGCCTTGCTGCCGCTGCTGGGCGGCCCCGTGCTGCTGCTGCCCATTCACGTGGTCTTGCTCGAGTTGATCATCGACCCGGCCTGCTCGCTGGTCTTCGAGGCGGAGCCGCTGGCGCGCAACGGCATGCAGGTGCCGCCGCGCCGAGCTGATTCGCGCTTGTTCGACGCCGGTGCGGTGGCGCGTGCGTTGGTGGTCGGCGGCGTCGCGCTGCTGGCCGTCGTGCTGGTGCAGTGGTTGGGGCACCGGGGCCAATGGTCGGACGAGGTCTTGCGCCTGGCTGGCCTGGCGACCATCGTGATCGGGAACATCGCGATGCTGCGATGGTTTCGGGGCGGGCTTCGTCAAGCGCCTCGCGTCAACGCGGCCTTCGAGGCGCTGCTCTTCGGCGTCTGCATGATCAGCCTGGCGGTGCTGCTGATCCCGCGCGTGAACCTGGCCTTCGGCTTTCCGGCAGCGCTGGACGCCCGCTGGGTGCTTGCATTGCTGAGCCTGCCCGCGGGCTGGGCGTTGTGGCGCCTGGCTGCTTCGCGCGCGGGGCGGTCGAGCCTCGTGCGTTGACGCGCATCAAGCCGTCGGCCGCCCATCGGCCTATCGTCAGGCGCAGCACGCGATCGAAGGAGACTGCCCATGCGACTGACGTTTCTCGGCGGCACCGGCACCGTCACCGGGTCGAAGTACCTGCTGGAGCACGAGGGCCGGCGCATGCTGGTCGATGCGGGCTTGCTGGCGTTCGCGTTCGGCTGTGCCGCGCCGGCCACCTGCTCGGCGCGGCCAGCACGCGGGTCGAATGGGAGGGCAGATCGATCCTGTTCTCGGGTGACCTCGGCCGCGCGCATCGTGAACAGCGTCGAGGAGTCCAAGCGCCTGAACGACATGCGCTACCCGGCGGTCATCATTTCGGCCAGCGGCATGGCGTCGGGTGGGCGCGTGCTGCACCACCTCAAGGCCTTCGCCCCGGACCCGCGCAACAGCATCGTCTTCGCCGGCTTCCAGGCCGCGGGCACGCGCGGCGCGGCGATGGTCGGCGGCGCGCGCAGCGTGAAGATTCACGGCCAGCAGGTTCCCATCCGGGCCGAGGTGGCGCAGCTCGATTCACTGTCGGCCCACGCCGATCGAGACGAGCTGCTGGCCTGGATCGGCGCGCTGCCCTCCGCACCGCGGCGCGTGTTCGTGACGCACGGCGAGCCGGTCGCAGCCGATGCGCTGCGCCAGGCGATCGAGGAACGGCACCACTGGCCTTGCTCGGTGCCGGAGTACCGCGACACGGTCGAGCTGTGATGCTCAACATCGCCGAGCCTGCTGCGACGATCGCGGACCCTGGGCGTCTGCTGGCCCGCCGCGCCCGGATCGACACCTGCCAGCAGCCGGTCGTTTACGTGCGAAGCGACTGCGCGGTGTCTCGCGCGGAGGGGTTCGAGGCGCAGGCCCAGGTGGAGGTCATTGCCAATGGCCGCGAAGTGCTCGCCATCCTGCACCGCGTCGAGGCCGACTGGCTCGGCTGCGACGAGATCGCACTGTCTGACGCTGCATGGAACCTGCTCGCGCTGCGGGGCGGCGAACCGGTGATCTTGCGCCACGCGAAGCTGCTCGAATCGCTGAAGTTCCTGCGCGCCAAGGTCGATCAAGACGTGATGCGTCGCGTCGTACGCCCCTTGACGCGCATCAAGCACCTGCGCCGATCAGGGCTCGAGAATCCTCGACAACCTGCCGGAGGAACCATGGATCTCGCCACCCAAACCCACTTGACGTCATTGCGTGACATGTTGAACTACCGGCTGGTGGAACTGCGCGCCGAGGTTTACGCTGCGCAGCAATCCCGGCTGGAGTCAGGTGATGCAGACACGCACGAAGTGGCAGATCGCAAGGACGAGGCGACACAGCAGCAACTCGAAAGTCTCGGGGATGCGCAGGCGCAACGCGACATCGATGAGCTTGCCCAGGTCGAATCCGCATTGCAGCGGCTCGACGCCGGAACCTATGGCGACTGTGCGGATTGCGGCGACCCGATTCCGCTGCCGCGTCTTCGTGTGCAGCCCGCCGCGCAGCGCTGCGCAAGCTGCCAGCTCGCCGCTGAACAGGCGCATGCGCACTCGCGATAGGACGCTGCGTGCGCGGTCAGCTTTCGTGCGGCGATGCCTCGCGCTCGTGCTGACGCCTCAGTGACTGTCCGCGGGGGCGCTGTCTCGAGGCGCCTGACCCAGCGGTTCACCGGCTTCCTGCACCGGCGGCGCACGCTCAAGCACTTCGGTCGGCATCCGCTGGTCGATGCGCTGGCCGGGCATGGACCGACAGCACCTCCCCCCGAAGAACTCGCTCGCGCCCTGCTGCTGGCCGCGCACGACACCGCCGCAGCGGCCATCGCTCGACTCGAGTCGCACCCTGAGGGCTTGAGCGCGCGGGAAGCGGCTGCGCGCCTGGCGCGCGCCGGCGCGAACGAAGTCGAGCATGAGAAGCCCGTGCCTTGGTGGCTGCATCTGTGGCATTGCTACAAGGACCCGTTCAACCTGCTGCTCACCGTGCTGGCCGTGGTCTCGTACCTGAGCGCGGACATCAAGGCCACCACCGTCATCGGCGTCATGGTCGGGCTCAGCACGCTGATCCGCTTTGTGCAGGAGGGCCGCTCGAAGCGGGCCGCCGAGAGTCTGAAGGCGATGGTGAGCAACACGGCCACTGTCATGCGGCGCGCTGCGGAGGCAAAGGGTATTGCAGTGCCCGGGTCGTCGAAGCCACTCGAGATACCGATCCGAAAGGTAGTTCAGGGCGACCTGGTGGTGCTCGCGGCGGGCGACATGATTCCAGCCGACTGCCGGGTTCTGATCGCGAGAGACTTGTTCGTCGCCCAGGCCGCCATGACGGGAGAGTCGCTGCCAGTCGAGAAATTCGCCGATCGCCACGGCGATTCCGAAGAGCCTCTCGAGCAGTGCAATCTGGCCTTCATGGGCACCAACGTCGTCTCCGGGTCGGCGACCGCGCTGGTGGTCGCGACCGGCAGCCGTACCTACTTCGGCGCACTGGCGTCAGAGGTACTGGCGCGCGACCCCGAACCCAACGCCTTTCAGGCGGGTGTCAACAGCGTGAGCTGGCTGCTGATCCGCTTCGCGATGGTCATGGTGCCGATCGTGCTGCTGATCAACGGCTTCACGAAGGGCGACTGGCTGCAGGCGCTGCTCTTTGCGCTCTCGGTGGCGGTGGGTCTGACGCCCGAGATGTTGCCGATGGTCGTGACCTCCACGCTGGCCAAGGGTGCGGTGCTGCTGTCGCGCAAGAAGGTCGTCGTGAAGCGGCTCGACGCGATCCAGAACTTCGGCGCGATGGACGTGCTGTGCACCGACAAGACCGGCACGCTGACCCAGGACAAGATCGCACTGGCGCGCAAGATCGACGCCTTCGGATGCCCATCGAACGAGGTGCTGAACTTCGCGTTCCTGAACAGCTACTACCAGACCGGGCTGAAGAACCTGCTCGACCACGCTGTGCTGGCGCAGGTCGAGATGCCAGCCGAGCTCAAGCTCACGCAGGACTACCGCAAGATCGACGAAATCCCGTTCGACTTCGAGCGCCGCCGCATGTCCGTCGTTGTCTCCGAGCGCGACGAGCATCACGAGCTGATCTGCAAGGGCGCCGTCGAAGAGGTGCTGGCGGCATGCCACCGCGTGCGATCCGGCGCCGGGCCGGATGCGACCGACCTGCCGCTCGACACCGCGACGCTCGCTCGCGTGCAGGCCGTGACGCGCGCGCTGAATCAGGACGGCCTGCGCGTCGTGGCGGTGGCGATGAAGGAGATCCCGCCCGCGCAGACCACGTACTCGGTTGCCGACGAGTTCGAGCTGACCTTGATCGGCTTCGTTGCGTTCCTGGACCCGCCGAAGGACTCGGCCGCGCCCGCGCTGAAGGCGCTGGCGAGTCACGGGGTAACCGTCAAGGTCCTGAGCGGCGACAACGAGCTCGTCACATCGTGCGTCTGCGGACACGTCGGCCTGTCGTCCGGCAACGTGATGCTCGGCTCGCAAGTGCAGGCCATGAGCGACGCGCAACTGGCGGTCGCCGTCGAGCAACATCAGCTCTTTGCCAAGCTCGCGCCGATGCACAAGGAGCGCATCGTGCGTGCACTGCGCGCCAACGGCCACGTGGTCGGGTTCATCGGCGACGGGATCAACGACGCGCCGGCACTGCGCGCCGCCGACATCGGCATCTCGGTGGACTCGGCTGTGGACATCGCCAAGGAGGCCGCCGACATCATCCTGCTCGAAAAGAGCCTGATGGTGCTGGACGACGGCGTCGTCGAGGGCCGCACGACCTTCTGCAACATGCTGAAGTACATCCGCATGACGGCGAGTTCGAACTTCGGCAACGTGTTCTCCGTGCTGGTGGCCAGCGCCTTCTTGCCGTTCCTGCCGATGCTCCCGCTGCAGTTGCTGACGCAGAACCTGCTCTACGACATTGCCCAGACCGGCATCCCGTTCGACAACGTCGACCCGGAACTCGTCAGCAAGCCGCTGAAGTGGGACCCGGCAGGGATCGGCCGCTTCATGGTCTTCTTCGGGCCGATCAGTTCGCTGTTCGACATCGCCACGTTCGCGCTGATGTGGTGGGTGTTCAAGGCCAATACAGTCGGCAGCCAGGCCCTGTTCCAGTCGGGCTGGTTCGTCGTGGGCTTGCTGACGCAGACACTGGTCGTGCACATGATCCGCACACCGAAGCTGCCGCTGATCGAGAGCCGCGCCGCTATAGCGCTGACCCTGACGACACTCGCGATCGTGGCCGTGGGCGTCTTCCTGCCGATGGGGCCGCTGGCCGAGTACTTCAAGCTGCAAGCGTTGCCCACGGCGTATTTCGGCTGGCTCGCGGCCATCGTGCTCGCGTACTGCGCCTTGACCACCGCCATGAAGCGCGTCTACATCCGCCGCTATGGCTGGCAGTGACGGGTGGCCGTTCGCCACGAGCGCGGCGATCGTGGTGAATTTGAGAGCCAGTGGCAGCCTTCATGCTTGCTCCGTTGCAATGGAGGCCGGCATGAAACAGATTCTCTCGATGGCAGCGACGGTCATGGTTCTTGCCGGCTGCGCTGATGGACGAGCACATGAAGGCGATGCGAGGCGGCATGTTCATGCAGATGATGATGGACCGCGAGGGCGCCAAGACGCCAGCGGCCAAGTAGCGGTCAGTGCGACATCAGCACAGGCACGGTCATCGACGCAAGCAACCCTCTTGTCGCGCCTCCGAGCACGCGTTCGGCCCAGCGCGAGTGGCCGTAGGCGCCCATCACGATCAGGTCCGCACCCGTGTCCGCTGCGTGCGAGAGCATGGCGTCGGCAATGCCCGCGTCGACGGGCTCGGCCCGCATCTGCGCCGAAACACCATGCCACATCAACCACTGGTGCAGCGCGTCGAGTTGCGGGCGCAAGGTCTTGTCTTCGATGGTGGCCGCTTCGTTCCACGTCGCGACCTCCACCTGCCTGGCTCGTTGCAGCATCGGAAGGGCGTCCGACAGGGCGCGGGCCGCCTCGCGGCTGTCGTTCCAAGCGACCAGGACATGGTTTCCGATGCTTTCGAAGCGACCCGCATAGGGCAGCACAAGGGTCGGCCGTGCGCTGTTGAGGATGACGCTTTCGACCAGGTCCTTGGCCGCGGAGAAGTTGGGGGTCGAAGGTTCGGCCTGTGTCAACACGATCAGGTCGCTGCAACGCGCGTGACGCACCAGCGACTCGACCTTGTTGGCCTCGTCGATGACCGCTTCGAACGACTTGACGTCTGCTGCACGACATGCATCGCGAAAGGCGTCCGCGGCGCGTTCGGCCTGGTCGCGCAGCGCATCCCACACCAGCGCGGCATATTCGTTGAGCGAAGCCGCTGCTTTCGGCGCGGCCGGCAGGTCGATGAGGTCCGTCGGCGCGAGGCCGACGAGGTGGCAGTCCATGTCCTTGGCGAGCCGCATCGCGTACTGGATGCGGGCGGCGCAGGACGGTGTGTGGTCGAGCAGGACGAGAAGGCTGCGATAGGTCATGGCGCGCTCCTGAGGGCTGCGACGATTGTTCAGGCGTTGGATCGCGCAAGGTTTGATGTGGCGCAAGGCGCCGAGACTGTGCCGACCTCAAGGCATCAATGTCCGTGGTTGCATGGCATCGTGACCACTCCTCGACAAGGTTCGCCGCGCTTGTGTGTCGGGTGCAGACACCAGTCCGTCACGATCGGTTGACACAACGTTTCCAAGCGATGTGCTGCATTGACCGAACGGATGAATGCGTCGCCTAGATTTGAGTGGCGCCATCGCTTCGTCCTCGCCACCGTCGCTGCACGAACGGGCAGCACATCAGGAGAGCACCATGAACACATCGCATCCATCGCACGACTACGAGTTGCGCTTCCGGTCGCTGTTCAACGAGGGACGGGGCTACGCCTTTCCATGCGACGCGCAAGGCCACGTCGACATGGATTTGCTCGGCGAGCGACTGCTCAACAGCTACCTGTTCGCGCGCTCGGTCATCGGCCGCGAGTTCGCACCCCCCGCCGTGCAGGCGAGCCAGACTCACTGAGGATCGCCTCGCTCAGTCGCGAACAGAAGAGGGATGGCCGCAAACGGCCGCTCGCACGGCCGGCGCGCCGCTCTCCACGTCAGCGTTCCCAGACCGAGCAGAAAGCTACCGGCGGCGAAGCTGGCGGAAGCCGAGAAGCACATGGGTGTTCAACTCGGCGTCGATGGACGGGACGACACCTCAGCATGCGCAAACCAACGTTCGCACAGCGCGGCCGCATCAACGGGGTCGTCGGTCACGACCTCGAGCGCACACACGCGCTCGTCGCCGAACAACGGCTCGCCATACTCTCGTTGCCGTGCCAGCACGTCAACGTCGGCCTCCGAGGCATCGGTGCCCGAGGCGTTGCGCGCCGCCACCCGTTCACGCAGCCGCGCTTCGTCGGCGCTGCAGTGCAGGATCGTGAACGGCACGCGCAGTTCGGCTGCGAGCGCGCGGAACACATCGCGTTCCGCGCGGCGCAGGAACGCTGCATCGACGATCACCGGATAGCCTGCGCGCAGCGCCGTTCGTGCGCACCTGGCAAGCCGTTCGAAGGTTCGCGCCGTGGCATCGGGCGCGTAGATCGCTGCGCGATCGATCGATCGTTCCAGTGCTGTCATGCCGAACAGGCGCTTGCGCTCCACGTCCGAGCGCAACCGGATCGCGCCGGCCGCCGCCAGCAGTTGCAACGCGACCGTGGACTTGCCGGAACCGGACACGCCATGCGTGATGAGCAATCGCGGCGCGCCGCCTGCCTCTTGCACCAGCCGCTCGGCGCAGGCGAGGTAGTCCGGGCCTGAGACCGGTGTGCGAACTCCCTCGCTGCCTGCGCGCAAGAAGCCGACCAGCGCCCGCACCAGCGCGCGGTAGACCTCGTGGAAGCGCGACACCGGCACGCCGGCATAGTCACCGCTGCATTGCAGGTAGGCGTCGACAAAGCGGAACGCCAGGTCGCTGCGACCGTTCGCCTTCAGGTCCATGGTCAGGAACGCGACGTCGCTCAGCACGTCGGTGCGGCGCAGCGCCGGGTCGAACTCGATGCAGTCGAAGGCCGTCGCCTCGCCGTCGATCAGCACGGCGTTGGCCAGGTGCAGGTCGCCATGACATTCACGCAGGTGACCCTCGCGTTGCCGTGCAGACCATGTCTCGCGCAAGGCCTCGGCCTGCGTGTCGACCCAGAACTCGAGCGCGTCGATGCGCGCGGCGCCGACATGCTGCCGCAGCTGCGCCAGGACGCCGAGCACCGGTCCAAGGGCGCGTTCTGTGGCATCGCAGGCCGGGGGGGGGGGGGGCCGGGCCCCCCCCCGGGGGGGGGACGCCCCCCGCCGCCCGCGGGCGGCTTGCCGGCCGCCAGGCGTTCGCTCAGCAGCGCGCCGGGCGCGAAACGACGCATGTACACCGCGTAGTCGATCGGCTCGCCGACACCGTTCAACTGCGGCGCTCGCTCGGTACCGCACACCGGTACCACACCGAGGTACAGCGATGGGGCGAGACGTCGATTGAGTCGCAACTCTTCCTCGCAGAAGTGTTTGCGCAGCGCGAGGGTGCTGAAATCGACGAAGGGCAGGTGCACCGGTTTCTTGAGTTTGTAAGCGAGGCGCTCGGTAAGCAGTACCCATGAGATGTGAGTCTCCACGAGAGACACCGGCTGACCTGTCTCAGCTTGCAGGCGCTGACGCAGCGCGTCGATCAGCGTTCGGTTCGCAACCTTTTGCGGCGGGGTTTGCACATCCATGCCTGCAGTCTGCCGCCGGGACGATGTCGGCCGCTTGATCCTGCGCAAGCAGCACGCCGACGCTCACGCGGTGCGGCGCTTCGGAGGGCATGGCTGTCGATGCACCTGCGGACCTCACGCTCGCCAACTCCGGCTGCGACGGGACGTAGCACTGCTGTCGCAGGGAACAAGAATGCGTTGATACAAGACCATGAGCGGCCCCGGAAGTTGAGGAAGAGGGCGGCATGCAGTGTCCACGCACGATGGCGTCGTGAACTTGACGAGCATCAAGGTGTCCGGCGCACGACGTTGTCGCCGAACTCCGCGCCGCCAAGAGGGATGCGAGCCGAGTTCTCCGCGATAGACGCGTGAGGAGTTGACGCGGATCAAGCCGGCAACGGCACTGCGCGTGCATCCTCGGCGCCATGACATCGAACGCCACGTCCCATGACGCGCTGATCCGCGACATCTCCGGTCAACTGGCCGTTCTGCGCAACGACTTGCCCGCCTTCATGAAGGGCTTCGGCGATCTGTCGAAGGCCAGCCTGTCGGCCGGCGCGCTGTCGGAGAAGACCAAAGAATTGATCGCCATGGCGCTCGGCGTCGCGGCTCATTGCGATGGTTGCCTCGGCTTTCATGCGAAGGCACTCGTCAGGCTCGGCGCCACGAAAGCAGAGGTCGAAGAGGCGCTCGCCGTCGCCGTCTACATGGGCGGTGGCCCGTCGTTGATGTACAGCGCGAGTGCGATGACCGCATTCGCAGAATTCACCAAAGCATCGGAGACCCATTCATGAACACACCCATCACCGCAACCACCCATGCCGTCGTCTGGATCGACCATCATCATGCGAACGTTCTGCAGATCGATGCGGGTTCGGTGCAGCCTCGTCACGTGCAGGCGCATGTGCATCCGACGGCTCAGCACGGCTCCGAAGTCCGTACAGAGCACGAGTTCTTCGCGGAGGTTTGCGGCAGTCTCGAGGGCATCGGTGCGGTGCTGGTGACCGGCGGGAAGACGGCACTGGCCGACTTCCAACACTACGTCGAGAAGCATCGGCCGCAGACTGCGTCGCGCATCGCCGCCTATGACATCGTCGATCATCCGACCGACAAGCAACTCACGGCTCTGGGCCGGCAATTCTTCGAGCTTTGAACGGGCGAGGCCCGCTCGCGGTCCGTTCACGGCGACGCAGCCGATCGGCGCGGCACGTCGATGCCTTGTGCCGATCAGGCCACCGCGCAGCGCGGGTCAAGCACTGTCAAACCGTGGCCGGGACCGCGCGGCCAAGTAGCCTGCGTGCAGTCAGTGCAACGTGGATCCCGTATTTCTCGGCAGACAAATCGTCGGCGCTGCTCAAGGCCGGAGGTGTACCGGGTGGCACGGGGTTCTGCCCCATCAGCCCGAGCGAACTGCCCAGGTGGTTTGTTCCATCTGGCTGACGCGGCAACTCGTCCCAGTTCATCCAGGTCATGCCATGTTGGGCGGCGAAGACGGAAAGGTACATCAAGGTGAGCAGCTTGTCGCCGCTCGGATTGCCGCTGATCGTGAAGCCGCCGGCCAACTTGCCACTCCATGCGCGCGACCGCCACAGGTACCCCGTCGCATCCGCAAACGCCTTGAACTGCGCGGCAGGGCCACCCATGTATGTCGGCGCGCCGAACACGATCGAGTCGGACTGGGTCACCGCGTCCAGCATGCCCGGATCTTCCCAACGGCCTTCCTTGATCTGAGTGCCGTCGATGCGGTGCAGGGCGATGGTCGTGTCCGGCACCGAACGGGCGCCGGCAGCGACTGAGCGAGCCAATAGATCCGCTGTACCAGCTGCAGAAAAGTAGACGATCGATAGTGTGGTGTTCATTGCATGTCCCATGTTGTCTGCAGATAATATCATCATGCTTATATAAATCAGATGATATGGTCTCGCATCCGAAACTTTTTCAGACCACGCGCGATGACCATCGATCTCCAAACGCTGGGCCGCACCCTCAAGAGAGTCCAGCACATGCATCACCGCAAGCTCGACTCCAGATTGGGAGAAATCGGAACAACGCTGGTGCAGTGGGACGCCTTGAGGGCGATCGAGCAGCATCCCAATTCGTCCTCGCATGACCTGGCCGTAGCAACGTTCCAGACCGATCAATCGTTTGGCACGTTGGCCAATCGTTTGGTCGAGCGCGGGCTGATCGAGAGGGTTGCGGGCTCGGGTCGAGCCATTCGCCATCACTTGACCTCGGACGGAGAGGCCATGCTGCGCAGAGCCAGCCGCGTGGTGAACGAGATGCTTGAAATGTCGTTTTCTGCACTCTCCGACTCCGAGCGCAAGAGTCTTGGCAGACTGCTGAGCCGCATGCTTGACGGCGAGACGGATTAGCGAGGTGGTACGGGGTCGTCAACGCATGGGACGACCCGCTTCGGCGCTCAGCTGACGATGCCCAGGTGCCAGGGCACGAACTCGTGGTCGCCCAGGCCGAGCAGCTCGCTCTTGGTGGACTGGCCGGATGCGGCGCGCAAGATGTGCTCGAAGATGTGCTGGCCCATCTGCGGCACGCTCAGCTCGCCGTCGAGCACCAGGCCGCAGTTGATGTCCATGTCTTCCTCGAGCCGGGTGTACATCGGCGTGTTGGTCGCGAGCTTGATCGTCGGTGCCGGCTTGGAGCCGAACATCGAGCCGCGGCCGGTCGTGAAGCAGATGAGGTTGGCGCCGCTGGCAATCTGGCCGGTCGAGGCCACGGGGTCGTAGCCGGGCGAGTCCATGAACACGAAGCCGGCGGTATCGATAGTCTCGGCATATTCGTACACCGCCTGCAGCGGCGTGGTGCCGCCCTTCATTGCGGACCCGAGTGACTTCTCGAAGATGTTCGCGAGGCCACCCGCCTGGTTGCCGGGGCCGACCACGCCGTTGAACTGGCCGTTGTGGCCGCGCGTGTACTCGGCCCACCAGGCCAGCCGGGCCAGCAGCTTCTTGCCGACCTCGGGCGTCACGGCGCGGCGCGTGAGCATGAACTCGACGCCGTGGATCTCGGGCGTCTCCGACAGGATGGCGGTACCGCCGTGGCGCACCAGGATGTCCATCGCTGCGCCGAGCGCCGGGTTAGCCGTGATGCCCGAGAAGCCGTCGGAGCCGCCGCACTCAAGGCCGATCTTCAGGTGCGCGGCACTCACCGGCTCGCGCTTCACGTCGTTGGCCGCGGGCAGCATGGCCTCGATCGCCGCGATGCCTGCAGCGATGGTGGCGCGGGTGCCACCGGTGTCTTGCATGACCAGGGTGCGGACATGCTCGCCGAGCACCAGCCCTTGCGACGCAACCAGGTCGGCGACCTGGTTGCGCTCGCAGCCCAGGCCGACGATCAGCACGCCGGCGAGATTGGGGTGGCGCGCATAACCGGCGATCGTGCGCCGGAGCACGTCGAAGTGCTCGCTCGGCGACGACATGCCGCAGCCGCTGGTCTGCGCGAACGCCGCCACGCCGTCGACGTTGGGATAAGCCGCGAGCCGCTCGGGCGTGAAATGCGCGGCGATGTGCTTGATGACGGTGGCCGAGCAGTTCACCGACGACAGGATGCCGACGAAGTTGCGCGTGGCCACGCGGCCGTCTGGCCGCACGATGCCCATGAAGGTGGCGCGCTCGGCCTCGGGCACGTAGTCGACCGGGCGCACGTCTTCGCAGAAGCCGGGGTCGCGGTCGAAGTCGACGATCTCGAGGTTGTGCGAATGCACGTGCTCGCCGGCCTCGATGTCGCGCATCGCCGCGCCGATCACGGTGTCGTACTTCTTCACCGGCTCGCCGGCGGCGATGCACCGCGCCGCGATCTTGTGGCCCGCCGGTACCTGGGCGCGCATGCGCAGCCCGAACTCGGGCAGCTCCTGGCCGAGGCCGATCGGCTCGCGCGCGACCAGCACGTTGTCGTTGGCGTGCAACCGGATCAGCGGCGACGCAGCAAGAGGTACGGTCATGGTCTCAGCTCTTCGCGATCAGCTCTTTGAGCTTGAGCTTCTCGATCAGTGCGGTCTCTTTCTTGTAGGCCGCCACCACGTATTTCTCGTAGTCCGGCGCGTCCAGGTACATCAGCGGCGCGTCGATCTTCTCGCAGGCGGCGGCGAACTCAGGGCTCGCGGCGGCCACCTTGAAAGCATCGCGCAGGCGTTGCGCAACGGCCGGCTCCAGCCCCTTCGGAGCGCCAATGCCGTTGGGCGCGTCGACCACCACGTTGAAGCCCTGGTCACGCAGTGTCGGCACGTCGGGGAAGTCGTTGCTGCGCTTCTCGCCCCAGGTGGCCAGCAGACGCAACTTGCCGGCCTTGACATGCGGCGTCCACGAGCTGGAGTCGGCGAGTGCGTCGATCTGGCCACCCAGCAGGTCTTGCAACGCGGGGGCGCCGCCCTTGTAAGGGATGTGGTTCAGCTGGATGCCTGCGGCGAGCGCGAATTCTTCCATGCCGACGTGGGTGGCGCCGCCAACGCCGGCGCTGCCGTAGGTCAGCTTGCCCGGGGTCGCCTTCGCGGCTGCCACGAAGTCCTTCAACGTCTTCCACGGCGCCTCGGTGCGCACGGCGATGCCGAAGGTCTGGCCAGACGTGCGCGCGATGTAGCTCAGGTCCTTCAGCGGATCGATCTGCACCGTGCCGAGTTGCGCGAAGCGCGTCACCGAGATCGGAATCTGCCCGATCGTGTACCCGTCGGGCTTCGCGATCGCCAGCGCCTTCAGGCCCAGCATGCCCGAGGCACCGGTGCGGTTCTCGACCACGATGGTCTGGCCGAGCTGCTTCGCTGCGACCTGGCACAGCGCGCGCATCGTCACGTCGGCCGTACCACCCGCAGGCCACGGGCAGATGAAGGTGATGAGCCGATCGGGGTAGCCGGCAGAGAAGACACGTTGGCTCGTAGCGAGCAGCGAGGCCGCGCCGAGGCTGCCGATGACGAACTGGCGACGATGAATCCGCATCGTGTCTCCGATTGTTGGAATGGTGTGGGCTAAATTGTCGGCGGCCGGCTCATTACAATCCAATGAAGATACGGACTCTCTTCTTTCCGCTTCGGTTATGGAGTCGGCATGGCCAATATCGACCGCGCGCTTCGATCCAACGTGAAGCTGCGCCACCTGCAGCTGCTGGTGGCGCTGGACGAATTCCGCCACCTCGGTCGGGCGGCGGAGTTCCTGTCGCTGACGCAGCCCGCGGTGTCCAAGTCGCTCGCCGAGATCGAGCGCATGTTCGGCCTCGACCTCTTCACCCGATCGACCCGTGGCACCGAGCCCACGCCTTTCGGCGACACGGTGGTCCGCTTCGCACGCTCGGTGCTGGCCGACTTCGACCGCACGCGCGAAGAGATCGCCGCGGTGGCCAGCGGTGCGGCGGGCCGCACGCGCGTGGGTGCGATGGTCGTGGCCACGCCGATGCTTCTTTCGCGCGCGGTGCAGCTGTTGAAGGCCCGATCGGCGCAGACGGCCGTCTCGATCGAGGAGGGCGATCTAACCCGCTTGCTGCCACGGCTGCGCGTCGGCGAGCTCGACCTCATCGTCGGGCGCCTCGAGCCCGGCTACGCGGCGCCCGACCTCGAGATGGAAGCGCTTTTCGAAGAACCAATGAGCATCGTCGCGCGCCCCGACCATGCACTCGCCCGAAAGGCGCGCCTGCGGTGGGACGACCTGGCGGCCGTGCCCTGGGTGGTGCCGCCGCCCTGGGCTTCGTCACGCATCAAGCTCAACCAGCTCTTCTATCAGCACAAGCTCAATCCGCCAGCAGACTTGATCGAGTCGGCGTCGTTCCTCGTCATGCTCACGTTCATGCGGCAGCGCCCCGCGGTGGGATTCGTCGCGCGATCGGTGGCCCGGTATCTCGAAGCGGAGGGACTGGCCAAGGTGCTGAACATCAAGGTGCCGATCGAGCTGCCGCCGGTGGGCCTCATCATGATGCGCGGGCGTGCCCGCCCGCCGGCGACCGCACAGTTGATCGAATGTCTGCGCAGCGCGGCGAAGATGCGGCGCTCGGTGATGCCGTAGACGTGGCGCCTCGGCGCAAGGTTATGTACGGCAGCATCCAATCGTCATCGATGCCGGCGGCCGTGAGACGATATTGGGCTGGCGGCCCCATGACCGGCTAAACCTGGCAGAAGGAACAGAACATGAACCCCGAACCGAACCTCTTTCTCGTGGTGCGCGGTGCGCACCAGATCCTCACAGGTCGCGATACCGATGGCGTCACGCTGCGCGGGGAACGTCCACTGGCCCGCGTTGGCATCGCGGTAGCGGCGACTTGCCTGGCGAGCGTGGAGCTGCGGTCATGAGCGCCGCCGTGCCGCAGATCGCGCTCGTGCCCGGTGGCGTCTCGCTGTCGGCGATCGTCGCTGGCGTCTGGCGCATGGGTGAGTGGCGGCAGGATGTACCTGCGCGTGTGCGCTGGATCGAGCAGGTGCTTGAACTCGGCATCACCAGCTTCGACCACGCCGACATCTACGGCAACTATGCCGTCGAGTCGCTGTTCGGCGAAGCCCTGATGGCGGCCCCGGGTCTGCGCGAGCGGCTTCAGATCGTGACCAAGTGCGGCATCAAGCTCGTCTCTGACGCGCGGCCGACGCACGCGATCAAGTCCTACGACAGTTCGCGGGCCCACGTGACCGCGTCGGTCGAGGCCTCACTGCGCGCGCTGCGCACCGACCGCCTCGACCTCTTGCTGATACACCGGCCCGACCTGCTGATGGATCCCGACGAGCTCGCGGCGACCTTCGACGCGTTGCAGCAGGCCGGCAAAGTGCGGGCCTTTGGCGTCTCGAACCACGCACCTTCGCAACTGGCGATGCTGCACCGCCGGCACGCCTTGGTGACGCACCAGGTCGAACTCTCGCCGCTGCAACTGCAGGCACTGTCCGACGGCACGCTCGACCAGTGCACCGACCTCGGCCTGCGGCCGATGATCTGGTCGCCGCTGGGCGGCGGGCGGCTCTTCACGGGGCGGGACACACCGACTCGGCGCGTGCGCGCCGTGCTGGAAGAGCTGGGCCGCAAGCATGGCGTGAGTGCCGCGGCCATGGCCTATGCGTGGATCCTGCGCCTCCCGGCGCAGCCGCTTCCGATCACCGGCTCTGGTCGCATCGACGCCTTGCGCGAGGCCGTGTCAGCACTCGACGTGCAGCTGTCGGCCGAGGACTGGTATCGCATCTGGCAGGCGAGCACCGGACACGAGGTGGCCTGAGGTCGGGTGCCAAGTTCTCATCGAGAAAAGTAGAGCACCGTAGCCTGCCGCCCATCGCCCTGGTCGATACGCCCGGCCGTCACATTCGAAAGAGTGTTCCCCAGCCGCCCGATGAGAACGGGCATGTCCTGCTCCAAAGTTGCGCCCGCGTCGGCGCTGATTTCGACCCTGCATGTCTGCGATCGACATTCGACGCTGCGTACATGGTCGCGCACGGTTTCGTCGGACACCGACAGAGCCGCGCGCATGGCGGCAGCGGTACTCTGACTCCAGCGCGCATCCAAGCCCTCTGTGCGGAAGGCTGTTTCACTTACCGCTACGCGCCCTTGCTCGACTCGATCGGCTTCGGCACGAGCAGCAGGATCGTGTCGCGGGTCTGGCCCTGAGTCCGCGGCTTTGACGGTATCTCTCGGACTGAGAAGCTGCTTGCGAAGCTCTGCGATTTCGCGGTGCAGCTCGGCAAGTTGCTGCCTCACCTGAACCATCTCCGCTTCGGGCACTGTCCCGCTTGCGGCGGATAGCTGCAATGGCATTGGCGAAGCTGGCGCCATAGCGCGAACTTCAATCTGCGCAGAAGCATCGCCGTGCTGGCCATCACAGGCGGCAAGCAAGATGACCAGAACCCAGCTCAGAACTTTTGTGTTTCTTGCTTTCATGGCGCAGGCGGCGTCATTGCACCGGCTCAACGTCGAATATTCCGCCGCCGTTGGGTAGACCACAAAAGACAGCCTGCGACGAATATGTCGGCACTTGTGATTGAGGCAGTGTCAACAAATTGCTGAACGTCCCGGTTGCCGTGAACGAAGTGGCGCCCATGAACTGCTGGTTGTAGTTGTAGCTGTACAGATAGCAGTAGGCAGTGCCTGAGCTAGCATTGCCGTCGACCCAAACACTGAAGCCGCCGGCTGGGGCTGCCGCGGTGCGCACAACCGGGCAGATGACGTTCATTGCCGCCCCCGAGAAGTTGTAGATGCCGTTGAGTTGTGACGAGAGACCGGTCGGGCTGACATTCGCATAGGGTTTGCATATCGACCCCTGCTGGGTCGTCAGAGCGAAGGCCGGGCTGTGCATGCCTGCGAACCCGCAGACTGCGATGGTTGCTGAAAGTGCGAGCTTGGGTATCGATATCACGATGAATTCCTCCGATTGTTGAGGCGGTGACGAGGCCTGTTGCGGTCCCACTCGGTACTGGGTAACCGAAGCGCTGGCGTGAGGGATATCCAGGTCTGACCGGCGATGACTGCAATCTAGGCGCGCACGTTGATGTGGCGCATCCTGTGCACTAGGGGGACTGAGACAAACTAGGGGGTTGGACCGGGCATGCTTTAACGCTCAGAGCAAACGTCTCAGCCTGTGGGTGATCTTCGGCTCTGTCGAGGGGGTGACCACGTGGCAAGGTCTGTGATTTGCCTCCGGAACGATGCAAGTCATCGCAGCGCGCCAGCGGCCTGCATCACGGTGCCACCCTACGGGCCGACTGCGTTGCAGGATGTCCGAAAGTACGCGGCTCAGCCGCTCGTCACTGCGCGCCGTCTACCAAGTGCACAGTGGCATCGACCGACGTTTGCGGGTCGTCGCCAGCGCAGCCAGACCCAACCCGAGCAGCACGACCGTCCCCGGTTCCGGCACTGGCGTCACCAACGCCTTGATCGTCACAGGGGAAGCCTCCCCATCAATGATGGGGAAGAACAACTGCCCGCTCGGGGTATTGGGACTGATGGAACCGAGAAACGAGAACTGGGTTGGTTCCGTCGGCAAGCGGTCGAAGAAATTGCCCAACTCCCAGGGCACCAAGAGCGTCAGGTGCCAACCGGCTGGGTCGTAGGGCGGTGCCGCGGCACCGAGTTGAAAGGTCAACGAGGCTCCAGGGCAAAAGCTACCGCTGTTCGCGCAGTCCGGTATGTCCGAACCTCGGTTCTGCACCGAGATCGCTCCCGAGTCGCCGATCAACCCGATGGGCTCAGGGGGGACACTCCATGCAGTCACGTCATAGCTGACGATTGAGCCGAAGTGGTCGCCAAGATTCGGGTCCGAATTGCTGTCTGGCACCGAGGCGTCAAAGACGACGTCGCCTGAACCCCACTTGTAAGCCCACGACAACTCATACAGCGTTGCGTGGGCGTAACCCGGGCTTGCCAAACTGACCACCGCTGCGACTGCAAGCAGCCATCGAGCGCAATGGATTCGATTCATGGCGACCTCCTTTTGGCAAGGCATTCCCCGAGCGGCATTCAGTCTACGCGCGTTCGCGCTGACTTTCTACGGATCAAAGCTGCGCGTCGTAGGAGCGCCGGTCGGCTTCGTAGCAGGTGCAGGCCGCATGTTCGAGCCCGGGGCGATCCAATACAGTCATCTCGCCGCGCTTGTATTCGATCAGCCCGAGACGCTGCAAGGCACCGGCCGCTGCGGTGACGCCGACACGCCGCACCCCCAGCATGTAGGCCAGGAATTCATGTGTCACATGAAAGGTATCTGCATGCGCGCGGTCCTGCGTCATCAACAGCCAGCGCGCCAGACGCGGCCCGATCAGATGGAATCTGAGACACGCCGCCGACGTGGCCAACTGAGCCATCAGCACGTAGAGGTAGCGGTTCATCTGGCGCTGCAGCGCGGCGCTGCGGGCCAGCTCGCCGCGGAAGGCCTTGCTGCCGATGCGCAACGCGCTGCCCGAGCCTTGTACGAGCGCGTGCAGCGGCGAGGTCGCCACACCCAGGGCGAGTTGCGCACCCACCATGCCTTCGCGGCCGACCATGCCGACCTCCAGGCCGGGGTACCCCACGACCAGCGTCACCAGAGAGATGAAGCCCTCGGTCGGGAAGTAGACATGGCGGGTGGGCTTGCCCGGCTCGCACAGGACTTCCGAGAGCGTGAGCATGGCGGGCTCGCACGCAGCCAGCAGGTGGGTGCGGTCGGCACGCGGCAGCAGTTGAATCAAGCGGTTTTCGGACACGGGCTCTCCGGTGGATGGCAGGCGCCAGCGCGTGGCGCGGGCGATCCGAAGAGGGCGATGTGTCGAGCACCGATTCGTTGGGTGATCGAGTATGGGGCCTGCGGCGGCCGCGTTCGCTACGTGGCCATGTCGTCCGGCAGCAGCCGGTCGTATTCCTTCTTGACGACCGCATAGCATTCGCACGAGCGCAGCTCGAGGCCCGGGCGGTCGAGCACCGAGATGCGGCCGCGCGAATACCGGATCAGGCCGGCCTTTTGCAACTTGAGCGCGCCATCGGTCACGCCTTCGCGGCGCACGCCGAGCATGTTGGCGATCAGCTCCTGCGTCATCACCAGCTCGTTGCCCTTCAGGCGGTCCAGGCTCAGCAGCAGCCAGCGGCACAGTTGCTGATCGAGCGAGTGGTGCCGGTTGCACACCGCCGTCTGCGCCATCTGGGTGATCAGTGCCTGGGTGTAGCGCAGCAGCAGGTGCAGCACCGGCGGGTGGTTGAAGGCGTCCTTGATCGTCGCCGCTTTCAGGCGGAAGCCCTCGCCGGCGCTTTGCACGACGGCGCGGCTCGGCGTGGACCCGCCACCCATGAACAGCGAGATGCCGACGAGGCCTTCGTGGCCGACGACGGCG
>Ga0307509_10002618_pt1 | contig 28800 bp, 43 predicted proteins | sample 10_EM_MG_FD_202245 | JGI IMG/M metagenome (GOLD analysis project Ga0307509, IMG submission 202245) | Populus trichocarpa ectomycorrhiza microbial communities from riparian zone in the Pacific Northwest, United States - 10_EM | ecosystem: Host-associated > Plants > Roots > Unclassified | place...
GGGTTGATCATTCTCGCACCGTGATTCCTCAGGTCCTGGGGGATGGGGGGGGATCAATCACCTCGTTCCCTCGTCTCGGGACGAACGGTCCTGCTCACGAACGTGACAACCACAAGCATTCGTGCGTCCCCGTCTGGGGTCGACCGCCTTCTATCTTCGCTTTTATCCACCAACTTCGTTGCTACAGCTCCAAGGTCATCGGCTTTTGACAATCGGCCGTGCAGTAAGAATAAAACGGCAACCCGGGCTGTTGCCTTGTCTGAACCTGGTGGCGAGGAGAATACATTGAGATGGATACCCCCCACAGCTAGGCTTTGCTTTTCAACCTTGGACATCTCCCAGATGGTGTTGGTGATGAACGTTCCGAACAAGAGGTCTAAGTGATATTAAGGTTGATCTATAAGACAGGACCGAACCGGGACCAGTTATGTAAAATAAGCCGGATCGCAGTGATGATCTCGGTTTACCACCGATCGCGCCCTCCTCCTCCGTATCCTCCTCCTCCCCCACCATTGTATCCGCCACCATTGAAACGGGACCCTCCCCCGCCCCCGCCGCCACGACCCCTTCCGCCTCCGCCCCCGCCCCCGCCACCACCAGCACCGCGACCACCAGGACCATATCGACCTAAAAAACAATCAGTGAAAGTAAGGGGTAATGACAATGGATGAGAACGAACTTCTACCACCCCCACCGCCGGAAAACATGGCCATTTGCTCCAGCTCCGGAGGGACCTCTGACTTGGATTCGCGTAGGATCCCAATCAACTCTCGGGCCTGCTTAGCGTTGTCCGTTGTGAAGTACGTGTACGAGGTTCCTTTCATCCCAGCACGCTACATTCGGTTTAGTATCACTCAAGGTGAATTATAGATACGGGGGAACCTACCCCGGTACGCCCGATCCTATGGATGTAGTCCTCGCAGTTGTTCGGGAAATCGTAGTTCTACAATGGTCTGTCAGCCAAAAGAAACAAGAATATAGTTGAGGTACTGACGATGACATAGCCTACATCCTTGACGTCTTTCGTCAGGAAGCCAATGTTGAGTTAGGAGTATAGCAAAAAGAATCCACGACGCATATTGGAGAGGTGCAATCGGCATGATCAATATGAGTATCAAACAGGGGATAACACAAGCGCTTCGACAACACAGGGGGCACGGTGCAACCGTTCTGAAGTCCAGGGAATGCATCTCAACTTGATAATCAATGTCGAGATACAACGAATCCAGGCAGAGGGACATGAGAAGCTTCAACCAAGGAAATATCGGGAGTCCTGGAATGCCGTCGAGTCCGTAACCACTTCCGAATCAGAAACACAGCCCGCAACCCTCCGCTGGGGCGAAGGTCGCGGGAGATCATGATAGAGGTCAGAGGGAGACGTTAGCAATAACCACCGATCTTCTCCAGGTCTTGTGTGAAAGCCTGCCCGAGTCCTGGAAACGAGCCCTAGAAACGGAAATAGAAACTTGCACCCGTCGCGACCATATCAACGGGAGCGACGCCCGGCCGTATACGTACACGCAGACGTGAGGGATCCAGTGAGTAGCACACCCGGGGAACCACAACAGATTGTCTCAGCGCTTGTCGTAAAAGAGAATACACACCAAGGCCACGGGACGCAACGTCTGTCGCAATCAGGATCGGGGACCGCCCCGATTTGAATTCACCCAGCACCCAGTCACGTTCACGCCTGTGCACGACCTCAGCACATTGAGGCTCCCGTATAAAAATATAAATACCCACTGTTCCTTGTCACCATGGATGGCAAGGGCCGGCCATCCGTCCGTGCGTAAGTACTTGGTGATATCATCCGCAACTCGCTTGGTGCCCACGAAGATGAGAACTTTCGCGCTCTCTTGGCTGATCTGGTCAAGGTGTTTGATCAACTTGGTCCGTTTCTCAAAGTCGGTGCAGACAGAAACGATTTGACGAATGTTGTGGTTGGCCGTCAGTTCCATCGAGCCAACGTTGACTTGGATAAAGTCGTTCAAGAAGTCCTGAAATAAGCGTAAGTGCCTGCTATCCATGAGGTTAGGGCGGTTCTTACGTTAGCAAGCTTCTGGACATCCTTGGGCCATGTAGCGCTGAACATGAGCGTTTGACGGTCAGGCCGGATCTGAGAAACGATCTTTCTGATTTGAGGTTCGAAGCCCATGTCCAGCATACGGTCAGCCTCGTCCATAACAAGGTACGTGATACGGCGGAGATTGGTCTTTTGGGTTTCCAACATGTCGATGAGACGACCCGGAGTGGCAATGACGATTTCAACGCCTCTGGAGAGGTCGCGAATCTGCGGACCCTTGGGGGCGCCACCGTAAATCGCAGTGTTGCGAATCCGCGAGTTCGAACTGAAGGGCGTCAGAGCTCTAATCCTAACACGTCAAGGCATCCTTACCCAAACTTGGTGCACTCTTGTTGGATCTGAACGGCAAGCTCACGAGTTGGTGCAAGGATCAGTGCTATTGGGCCATCCCCGGGATTGAGCAGGGGTTGGCTAAACTTGTCCTTCAGTTGAGAATGTAAACGCAAGGGGGAAGGGAGACTGACGCATTAATGTGCAGCATGGCGGGCAAGGCAAAAGAAATCGTCTTTCCGCTTCCAGTTTGGGCGATGGCCACGAGGTCTCGGCCGCTCAGCGCCATAGGCCACGCTTGACACTGGATAGGTGTTGGCGAAGGGAACCCCTGCGCGCGAATCGTGGTCATGAGGTACTCAGGGAACCCGACCTCATCGAAAGCAGTGACGGGTCGAGGAACACCGCGACCTTGGACCTGGTGGGGTATGGGTGGAAAAAACGTGTCAATAGGGAACCAGAGCACACCTTGATCTCCTTTTCCCGCCTGAAATCCTCTACCTCCCTTTCAGAGCGACTAGAGACACTCTTTTCCTCGACATAGAAGTTCTTTTCGAAGCGTTCCAGCTTGGTGGAGCTCCAGTCTACGGTTCGGAGGCTCCCGCCAAGGTTGCCCATCCTGTCATCGTAACCGCCGCCGTAGCCCCCACCGTAGCCCCCACCACCATAGCCGTTGCTATAACCGTTGTAACTCTGCGAAAATAAAAGTAGTGAGCGGGGATGAGGGGTTGGAGGTGGGTGGGAAGGGCGAACCATTGTTGAAGAAAGGCGAAGAGATCAGGACAGGGAAAAAGCAAGGTGATGAAACTTTCCCACGCGGCTGGGGCGGATCCGTCAGCCACCGGAACTTGCCGGCCGCATTTCGGCCTTCGATTCCCGCAATCGTATCCTCTGCTCTCATGACCGCCCTCAGCATCAACGCCATAGCGGAGAATGCCTCTCGCTTCGGGGCTCGCCTTCAGGAATCTCTCTCGGAACACACGAGAGACCTGAACCTCTCCAGAGGCACATCCTCGGAGTTTCTCGAAACGACCGAGGAACGGCTCAAGAACATCCACCACCAGCTCGACTCAAACAGCGACAGAGAGAAACTCGATGCCATGAAACGTCTGATCGCCGTAGGGTTTCACTCATCGTCTTTCCGAGTCGTTTCGCTCAACGTGCGTAAGATGATATCTAAAGGTCGCAACGCATCCGAATTCTTCGCCCAAGTGGTGAAGAACGTGGCCTCGAACAATCTTGAGATCAGGAAGCTCGTTTACATCTACCTACTTCGCTATGCGGAACAGGAACCGGACTTGGCCTTGTTGTCGGTTAACACTTTCCAGAAGGACCTCACAGATCCCAATCCCCTCATCCGCGCAATGGCTCTGCGTGTCCTGAGCGGCGTGAAAGTCCCTATGATAGGCAGCATTGTGGTTCTCGCGATAAGGAAATGTTCTGCCGATCCGAGCCCATACGTCCGCAAAGCGGCTGCTCTCGCGATCCCCAAGTGCTTTAGGTGCGCGTGAGGTCTCGAGTGTAAATACAGCCCCTAAATACACCGCAGCCTAGATCCATCCCACCAGCCAGAGTTGGTTTCAATAATTACAACACTACTTCGGGATAGGTCCCCGTTATCGATCGGGTCTGTTGCAGTCGCTTTCGATGCGACTTGCCCGACACGGCTGGATCTTTTGCATCCTCACTACCGCAGAATGTGTCGGCTCTTGGTCGACCTCGACGAGTGGGGCCAACTAACCTGGTTGAATCTACTGCTCCGCTACGCGAGGACGATGTTGCCAAAGCACTGTTCTGACAGCGCAGTTGATGTACAGACCAGCGACATCGACCTTGAACTCCTGTTATCTTCGTCTGAACCGCTGCTACATTCGCGGAACCCAGCGGTGAGTTATTACAATTGGTGTGGTGGGTTGGGGATCTAACCGTCACAGGTAATCCTTGCAATTACTCGTATCATTTTCTACTTGAGCTACGACTCAAGAATTGTTCGCGCGATCCCCGCACTCTTGCGATTACTTCACAGCTCTCCAGAGGTTGAGCGGACGGTTTTACCGTACCTATCTTCCATTTCGTGCAAATCTCCTGTGAGTCTACCCTGCGAAACGATGCATATGTTTGGAAGTGACGCCCACCATCAGACCGCCCTCTCTCCCCACTACAACAGGTTTTTCATCTGGTCACACGATCTGCGAGCCACCAAGTTGGAAAAAATGCATATTTTGCGGTCTGTCTTGAACACGGATAACCACCAAGCTCTTCTGAAGGAGTTCATCGTACGCGTTTCTTTCATCGGAAGATGGTTTTCGACTCAAGGAACCAGCATTACGTAGAGGACCCTGACGATACTTTAGTCGAACGCTCGATCCGTGCAATCGGATACTGCGCCAGGATCGTGCCGGAATGCACTCATCAGGCCCTCAACGCAATGATGACCTTCATTCAGAGCAAGCACGGTTGGTCAACGCTCCCAGAAAACATTACAAACCACACCTTGAACTATATCTCTCAGATGTCGTCGTTACGAATACCGTTCTGGTTCTAAAATCCCTGGTACAGCGGCAATTAATGAACTCCGACGGGCAGGAGAACAAGCTCCCCACCACAGTTGTCTCGCGGCTAGCCTACCTTATCGATGATATCAAGCACCCAAAATCAAGGTCATGCGCGGTATGGTTGGTGGGCCAGTATGCGTGTCTCAAGACCTCGAAAATCGACGCTCTTGATGGGATTGCGGAATGGGCCCCTGATGTCCTTCGGCGAACATGCAAGTCGTTCCCACACGAGGTAAGCGTCATCCGCACCTAATCAACACCTAAGCTTATACGCCCCTAGGAGCCGGAGGTCAAGCTACAGATCATCAGCTTAGCTGCAAAACTGCTCGTGTTGAACCCTGCCAGTACTACCCTGCAACTGCTGGGACGCTACTCGCTGACACTGGCCCGTTATGATCAAGACTATGATGTTCGCGATCGCGCACGGCTTGTCGCTTCGCTACTGGCAGGGGTCGTGCCAAACATTTTGGGCGATGGGGAGGGCGGTGAAGGAGACCACGGAGGCGTTATACTTAGGAGAGAACAGGTGAAGATGGTGCTGTTTGAACATAAGGCGGCGGTGAAGGAGCCTTCCGCATTGGAAGGTGCGTACTCCCTTGCAGTTACTCACCATGGTGTTTACGTTGGTAGAAACGAGTGGCTTCTCCTTGGCAACGTCAAGCCTCATCATCGGCAGGGCCATGACCCTGGTTCAGGGTCTCCCCGAATGGCTCGAGCAAGGGACGGAATCTTCTTTGAGAGATACGGAAGACGACGTCCAGCCTCCAGGACTCGCGCAGGTGACCAAACCCCGCTCGATTGCAGCAGCGTCTCATGGTCCCACCCCGATTGTCCTAACTCCAACTGGAGGGCACTCTCCAGCCGTGACTGGCAGCTCTCCGGCGCCATGGACAGACCTGGATAAATTTTACGCAGACGTCGACGAAACGGCTGGAAGTGACAGTGACGGCGATGGCACTGACGACAGTGACGACGATGGGGAGACATCCGGTGTATTCGAAGAGGGTGACATCGAAGGTGCGAGCGGAGACGAGGAGATTACCTCGGAAAGCGAACACTCCGTCACTGGTAAAGGGACCTCGGGAGACGACTCACACGGTCTCGTATGACGTCTGCTATACAGGGTTAGGGCAACCCGAAATATCCTATACCAGTCATCGATCTACGTGTGCTTTCCAGCGTGCCCCTCGCTTCTCGCTCACGCAAGCACTCTTTACTGAGACAGCAAGAAAAACACTAATGCCCAACGCCAAAGTACACAACTCTAACGCTGTCACAAGGGGTAATTATCGACAAAAGAAACCCCCTCCCCCACCTACGAAAATTGCGGCAGAAGATAACACAGCACCCTGAGGTGGCGAATGAAACGAAAGACTGTTGTAAACCAAGAAGCGGAAGTCCGACTTCATCACCCGGTGATACCAGCTCCTATGACCCTATAGATTGACGGTTTCCCACACGATGTGGCCTTGGTGGTATTCTCCCGTTTTGAGGGGGAATGCCGACGAACCCTAGACGACATCTGGCTTGCACTACTTCGACCTCGCTATGTAATTGGGGTGACACGCTATCTCTACTACTTGGCGCTGGTGCTCTACCCCGCCGACCCTTGGCGTGGAGGAATGACCTATGAACAGCGGTCGGCCTTGTGGCTGGGTACTGGTGGTCACCTGGTCTGCTGTGCATGATGGACGTCCGTGAGCGCCCGACAGGCTTATCGGTACCGGAGACACCACGACCACCCCCTGGCCCCTGAGGCATGAATGCACGAGGTCTGGGAACGAAGGCATTGACCAGAGGTGGGTTGGTTCCACAACACCCACTCTCCAACAGTGACTCACGCTCAGGGCTGCATTGGACCATGTGGCCGTCCGCCAGAGAACAGCGGACAGTCACTAGTCAGTGACCGGCTCGGCGGTGGCTTTCCCACACGACTTCTCATCCCGTTCAGGTTCCTTTGATCCTCGATGTGAGGGGCCGTCGGAGTAAAGTTTTGGCTGTTCCCTAAAGGCCTCCGATCGTCTCGTGTTAACACAGACTCCCATTCCGGCTGGGGCGTATTGATTGCCGTTGGAACCCTCCCCATCTCTCCATCATCGAGGGTCTTTCGAGATCTTTCAACCCACTGGAGGCGCGAGTCGAATGGGATCAAAGTTGTTGGGATCGGACATCTGTCGTCACTATGTGGGCCTCAACTCAACTTCATCAGTATGACAGATCGAGTCAGCTGAGTCTTAGCCACCAGGGGGTTGGGAGAGATCGCAACAGGTTATATACGTTGGCGAGTCAAAACGGTTTTGGACCACCTCCCGTCTGCTCGGCCCACCACTTCGCGAACGGACACTCGCACGCGGCCGTTGGCCCATCACTGCCCATGTTTCAATTAACTTTCGGGCCTGAGCGCTGCGCTGAGCTTCTAGAACCCTAGCTCTCTCATCGACCCCCGGGACCTTTTTTCACCCCTCCCTTACCTTCGACCCCACCCTCCGCCGGAATCCTTCCCCCCTCGTACATATCCGAATCATGTCCGGCTCTCTTCAAGGGGAACAGTAGCCCGATAACCCCAATGTTCCAAAGATCCCATACTATCTGTACTACGCGGAGAAGGCCTATTTTTCCGGAATCCTCGTCGGTTTGATTCTCTATGGTACGCGCATTGCGCAAGGCACCCACCCATACATCTGCCCAACCGGGCGCTCAACTCACCGTTCGGTTTATCCTAGGATCCTGGTTGTGCTATTCTTCCAATGCGTGGCCACGCTGTTTAACCCCGTCAATCACAGAAGGGAGGGTGTTAGGTGGGGTCTCGTATCCTAGACTGTGGTCATGTTCTTATTTGGGACCGTGCTCACCGGGGTGGGCCTTGATGTTGCACCCATTTCCCTCATCAATAACCGCGAATTCCCTGGTGTCATGGGAGCGTTACCCCCCAGGCCGCTTGGATACCAGTGGCTCGTTCGCCCGCCGGTGCTTAGTATCACCTCTAATCCTCTGTTGTTCCTGAATAACTGGTAGCCAAAGGACTTTTGGTTAGGCCCTTGTTCGTTCACGTTCTAATATGGCAGTTCTATCGTTGCAATGCAATCTACTCCGTGAACATCTGGGTCATTGCTTTCCCCTGCCCCATGCACCTCGCCTCTTTGGGTCCGTATTTGAGTTCCCCACATGCCAGTGGACTAAGGTCATTAACATAGCAACGGGTCCGAGGACGCCCATCCGCCGATCCTCGCGACCGGGGAGTAGCATCTGGAATTCTACCACCTTCGACTTCGGTATTCCGTACCTTTCTATCTCGGTTTTTCTCAACGTCCTCCTCACCCTCATGATCGTCGCCCGGCTCGTCTTGCACAAGAGGGGTATTCGCGCTGTCATGGGTTGTATGTGGTCATCGTCACCATCCCCATTGAGTCTTCTGCGCTCTATGCTGTGAGCTCGTTGTTAGTTGTTGGATAGTCAGATTCTGGACCTGTCAATGCCTTCTTGTCCATCCTTTGTCGGACACAGGTTCGTGCTCTCCCATTACTGTAACCTTTGGGCAGGTTATTGCACCGCTGCTCAGCCCTCATGATCCGACGAGCCACAAACCAGAGTGCGTTGACCGTGACGATGCCGGTTCGCTAAGATTTGGGAACCGGGGGGAGTCGACGATTTCAACAGAGAACTTGAACGTCTCCCAGAAGTGGGTGGTACTGGACCGAATTTCAAACCCAGTGACGAAACCCACGAAACTTGGAAGCCCCGGCCCAGAACACGAGCGGTATCGGTTAAATGTTCTAAAGTACAGCCCACAGTGGTAGGTATAAATGCCTAGGCTCAATTGCCAGCGTCGACTTGTCCCAACTTTGACCCAGCAGTCGTTTTAGTGAGACCAAAATCTACCTTGGGTAACCTCAAAACCGTCAAGTGGGGAGTTGTATCCTACACCGTGGCCATACATATATTCCCGCGAATCTCATTATCAGGCTCCTTTCCTATGTTGATAGCCGCGAATTCGCTGGTATTAAGAGCATGTTACAACCCCCGGCCGTCCGGGTGCAGCCCTATTCGATGCAGCGCTCACTCGGACGGGTGCCACCGGCCGAGTCCTCCAGCTCCATCGTTGTCAAAGATCTACGCCATGAACCTCTGGGTCATTGCCTTCCCTTGTCCCATATACCTTACCCCCGAGGGGGGCAGCAGCGTGTCGGAAGCCGACAGGTGCCCCATTCCGTCGTCCGTAAAAAAAATCGACCAGGATCGTGCTCTTCGACCAAATGATCTAGGTTGATTTTCGAGGCGGCCGGTTTGAGCGACGCCCCCGCCCCACTACCCCCACATATCGTCGTTTTCAACCAATCATCCCTTTTAAATACATATCAATGTACGCATTTCCGTGAGGTGGGCAGACTGCCAGTTGAAGGAGGATGAGCAGTCGTGGATACATCATACCGGAAAAAGGAAAAGAGGTCCGCACGGGATACTCGAGTAAAGCTTGGTATTCGCTACGATATAACGGTCGTTTATAATAAGTAAGCTAGTGGTGTTTGTCGACCGGAGGAGTGTATACTGGGGAAAAAGAAGTCAGCCGATGGAAGCAAAGCGGTTATCAGATTTGCGCGCACAGATTTTTCTCGTTTTGATGCCAGTCCACTTCGCACGCTTGACGTACAAGCTTATAGTAGTCAAGGCGGAAAAGAGAATGACAGCCTTCAGTCCAATCTTTTTGCGGTCGTCATGCTCCGGTTCGGCAGCCCAATGGAGGAAAGTGACCACGTCCTTGGCCATCTGGGAAGTCGTAGCAGGAGTGCCTGGAGGAGGAGGAAAACAGTTGTTTGGTGGGAACGAGCTGAGATATCTGAGAAACAATACTTACCATCATCGTGTTCGACCAGTCCGTCAAAAAGGACACGCGCCATCGAAATGGCGCCACCAGGGAAGAATGGGTTATAGTTCATTCCGTCGCGGATTTCGACGCCGGCGGGGGGGTCAAGGTAGCCAGTGAGGAGGGAGAAGATGTAATCCTATGGTAGACGTTGGGCTGCGGTATGAGAGCAATAAAAAACTCGACTCACGCGGCCGCCATGGCGGGCCTTGACAATCAAGCTCAAGTCCGGCGGTAAGGCACCGGCGTTGGAGGCTCGGGCAGCCTCCTCGTTTGGGTACGGTGCAGGTAGGTAGTCAGAAAGTTTTCCTGGGCGGGTGAACATTTCACCAGTGTCGTTGGGTCCATCCTGATACTCGACTTCCTCGGCCATGACTCGCGCCTCGTCAGCGGTATGAGAGACACCGACAAGATTGCGCCAGGCAATTCGATCTAAGGAGTGGCAGGCAGCGCAAACTTCACGGTAGACCTGATAACCCCGTCGTATGCTGAAAGAACGCGTTAGAAAGCAAAGGGGTGAGGGTCAAGGGAGAAGGGTACCTGGCATGATCAAAGGTGTCGAGCCATCCGTTGTGCGACCATGGGTAGGTAGTGGGATGTAAGCCATCCTCACCAGGAGAGTTGGCATGAACCTCGCCAACGAATGGAAGGGACCCGTAAAGATGGGTGTACCAGGCAATCGAACCAACGGTGAGTATGCTGGCGGAGGCCAACGCGGTACGGGAGGTGAGTGAGGGCTGAATTGGGTGGGTTCGTAGGCTGGCAACGAGAGGGACAGAAAGAAGTACGGACCTGGAGAGCGGCTCGACCAGCGTTGGACGAGAGCAATCGGACCTGGAGAAATGGAAAGGTGAGGATTGGGCGGCAAGTCGGGGTCTATTTGGGCACGGACGGTTGGGCTGGGGAAAGAGGGTGTACGCGTTGCGGTCCCGACGGACTTCAGAGCGGCCTTTGAAGTCGACAGCCTCGAGAACATTGTGGTCTTTAGAGGAGAGGATGGCTGGCTGTAGGCCGAAAAGCCAAAGGTCGCCTTGACCCGAAATGGTCCGCGTGACCGAAATCCCACGGATTTGATTGGTCAGGCTCAGGCTACACATACTCTCGACCGACGTGAATCCGCCGAAAACATGCTAGATATTTGCCACCACCGCTCCGTTCTACCTTTTTCCCCTCCTCCGTCCCACTGTAGACAGCGTCGAGTATGGCTCCCTTCCCCTCCGCTCGCAGCGTTGGCTCCTCCACAGCCTCAAATAACGGAAACGCCTTCAGGTGGCTCTTCATCCACACATACAGGTCCTCTACATCGGTGATTGTGTAAACGACACCACCAGGTCGTAAAACATACGCGTACTCGGCGAGGAGTGTCGGCGAAATGATGCGCGCCTTGTGTTTTCGTAGTTTAAAGTGTGGGTCGGGAAACAAAAAGAAGATTGATGAGAGGGAGTGTTTGGCAAAGTAATTGGGCAAGAACTTCATGCAGTTGGCACGGACGACGGAAATGTTCTGAAATGATCCATCCACAGCGTTCGCGCGAAGCGCCGCAATGCGATCTCGCACGTATTGTGAGACTTGTACGCGAATCTCCAGTCCTATTCCCGCACCGATGAGCCGAAAATCGAGAGACGTCCCAGCAGTGACCGGTTCTTACCCAACATAAGCGATTCCGGGAAGAGGGGCGCCAGAGCAACCAAAAGGCCACCAAAGCCACACCCGATATCTGCAAACTCTGGGGCCTTGGCGTTGCCCGAGTGGTTCTGGAAATGTTCAGCCCAGTCAATGTCCGTGGACCGAGTTGGATAATCCAAGACGTGGTCTGAAAATGGATTTGCATGGGCGCGCTGCCTGTAGTGACGTTTCTTGAACGGGGTCAGCAGCCAGTCGGGGCAAAAAGGTGGGATGAACCTGGGGTAGGACTGGTTTTTCCGTCTCATCCTCCCCCTTCTCCTCTGCTCTCTGCCTTCGTTTCCTCTTGCCCATTCGACGATCGAACAAGTTGGCGGTACGGGTGGATGTGATCTCCTTCCGGTCACGTGGGACGAACGCGCAACTTTTACCGTTGTTCCGAGTTTTCCCAAGCTCTTCGTTTCTCATCCCCCTTCCACTCCATCCACCATGTACCGCTCCATTCTCAGGCAGGTGTGTGTCTCTGCTCTCCCTCTTCTGTTTTTATGCCAACTAAGCTCCACCCCCAGTCTTCCTCTCCCTCCCGTTTCGCACTCTCGTCAACCCGGTTTGCGTCTACATCATCAAAACAGTCGACCCTCAAGGAGAGGTTGGCTGCCCTCATTCCGCAAGAAATTGAGAAGGTACGTCCCAACACCCCCGCCCCCGCCCTCGCCAACACTTTTTTAGGTCAAGGCAACCAGGGCGGAACATGGCAAAAAGTCCTTCGGACCTGTTGTCGTCGATCACTTATACGGGTGAATATCCCATTCCGTTCATATCGCTTCCTCGCTTACTCCAGGGTCCAGTGGCATGCGCGGTCTCCCAGCTCTCATTTGGGATGGTTCTGTTCTTGATGCTGGTTCGCCACTATTCTCCTTCCTCCCTTCCTTTGCTCACCTCACTTCAGAGGAGGGGATTCGCTTCCGCGGGAAGACAATTCCCGAATGCCAGCAACTCCTTCCTAAGGCTCCCGGCGGGAGTGAACCATTGCCTGAGGGCCTCTTTTGGCTCCTGTTGACCGGAGAGGTCCCCACTCCAGAACAGGTCGCCGAGTTGTCCAAGGACTGGGCCGCCCGCGCTGCAATTCCCGAGTTCGTTGAAGAGCTCCTTGATAGGTGCCCCCCGACTCTCCATCCCATGAGCCAATTTAGTTTGGCAGTCACTGCCGCAAGTTCTCCCCCTGCCGGTTATTCCTCCCCTCCCTGATAACCTTGATGGTAGTTGAACCACGACTCTGCCTTCGCAAAAGCTTACTCCCAAGGCATCTCGAAGAGGGACTACTGGGGACCCGTTTTTGAAGACTCCATGGACCTGTAGGGAATTTTATTTGTTTGCCGTTACCGTCGCCCGCTAACAGTGATATTCTAGGATCGCTAAGCTCCCAAATATTGCAGGAAGAATTTACCGCAACGTCTTTGGCCAAGGAAAGCTCCCCGCTATCGACCCCGCTAAAGATTACTCCCACAATCTTGCCACCCTGCTTGGCTTTGGCGATAACAAGGCCTTCGTTGACCTCATGCGCTTGTATATCACCATCCACAGGTGAATACTCCTATCAACCATAATTGTTCCCCCGCTGATGTGTTGGCCCCAGTGATCACGAAGGAGGAAACGTCTCTGCCCACACAGGGAAACTCGTGGGATCGGCTCTCTCGGACCCGTTCTTGGCGTTTGGTGCCGCCTTGAACGGCCTTGCCGGTCCTCTTCATGGCCTTGCTAACCAAGAAGTTCTTGTCTGGCTCCGCAAGATGCAAAGCAGCATCGGCGAGAATGCGTCAGATGAGGCTGTCCGTGAGTACGTGTGGTCCACATTGAAAGGCGGCCAGGTCGTTCCAGGTTATGGACACGCTGTCCTTCGCAAAACCGATCCTCGCTACATGGCTCAGCGGGAGTTCGCGTTGAAGAACCTGCCCGAAGACCCCCTCTTCAAGCTCGTCAACCAGGTATATACCATTGTCCCCGACGTGTTGCTCGAGGTAGGTATTGGTTTCTCCTTTCTGTGCTCACTACCTTGACGCGGGATTTAGGCCGGAAAAGCCAAGAACCCATGGCCCAACGTCGATGCCCACTCTGGCGTCCTCCTTACTCACTACGGGCTAACTCAAATGGAGTTCTATACCGTCCTATTCGGTGTCTCCCGTGCGTTCGGTGTCGCCGCCCAACTTATCTGGGACCGTGCCCTCGGTGCCCGTGCGTACATTTCTGCCCGCCTCTCACATGGGAGGAACGGCTCACGTCACTCTTGTAGCGCTGGAACGTCCCAAGTCGTACTCCACTGCCTCCATTCAGGAGATATTTGCCAACAAGAACTGATTGGGCCACCGGTTAAATATTTCACGTTTGGAATACCTTACGATACGTAGATACACGCTTTCCCATAGAGGGCGACCAGATTTAGCTGTGTTCCCACGGATCTCTTCGCTCCTCACCGTCATGTCCGATGTACGTGCCTTGCTCATGGCCAAGCGACAGGAAGTCCGGGTTCAGCATCCTTACGCGTCCTACACGTCGACTGGTCAACTGCGGTGCACTGTCTGCGAAATGGTGATCAAGCAGGCGTCTGCTTGGGCAGGACACGTCGGGAGTAAAGCCCACCGGGGGAACGTTACGAAAAAAAGGGCATCCCAAGCAGACGATCAACAAGAGGAGGCGATAAGGCCCACGGGGAAACGGAAGGTTGGGGAGGACGACTGCTTGGATGGTGAAGAAGTCCCTCCCACCTCAGACTCCAAAAAACGCAAGGTTACACCTGAGGACCCGGGCAAACCGACACCAGAGCACTCCGGCGCTTTCCCATCTGACTTCTTCTCCGATCCCTCCAGAGCACCTATTCGTCCAGCCGACGATGACCCCAGCGACGAGGACGGAGGCAACCCCGTTCAAGTGCCACCAGGAGCGACCAATAATCACATCGACTCGGAATGGCAGAGATTCCAACAGGAAATGCTGACACCCGCCCCTACCTCTGCCGACCAGCGACACGAGGCTTTCAAACGTGCCACCGTCTTTGTAGAACCAGAACTTCTCCCAGAGAATGTGCTCGGTTTGCCCACGCGAGAACTTCCGGACGGAGAAATAACGGAGGAAGAGGTTCCAAGAAACGAGGAGGAATCAAGGAGGAAGAAGGACGAGGACGAGAAGGAGTTGATTATGGATAGGTTGCTTGAAGAGGAGCGGGCGCAGGAGGAGGCCGATGCAAAAGTGGTGTTGTTGAAAGGCAGACTGGACGCATTGAAGAGGAAACGGGGTGAAGCAAAGGCCACAAGGGCCAAAAAGTTGTAGTGAGGTTGTCACTATTCACTGGTTTATTGAGAGGTGAGGCTAACTACTGGGACTAGGATCTACACGCGTTTCATCTTTCTGCCCAAACCATTCACTGGGCCAGTCGACACCGTTCTTGTGGATCATCATCAAACCAAGAATGGCAGGGAGGTGCCAGAGACTGTGTTGGAATAGACTCCTGGCATCTTTTTCACTCCCCGTGCGCCACATCCGCCACGCAGCACGGAGTAAAACGGAACCCGGGATCAAGCTCGTCGCAGCGAATGTCCAAGTCGTCAGGCCGGAGAGGGGGAATAGAATGGAGCATGTGGGGATGAGGATGATGGCGTGGCGCAGGGAAACGAGTGCGTTTTTAGCGGGAGATAAAACGGAAAGCATTTTGTAGCCCGCCTGTGCGTACGAGCCCCGGTAGAGATGGGAGAGTGCGTTGAAATGTGGAAATTGCCAGGAAAACAACAACATAAACAAGGCGAAGGAACCAAGTGGATTGTCGATCAGGGAGGGGTCCACGGAGAAGACCGCTGGGTCTGAAAGAAAGGGGGGAAGAAAGCACTCCGGGGCGTGGGTCACGGAGGGTAGGAGTTTCCCCCCACAGGCAGTCCAGCCCATAAGAGGGGGGATAGCACCAACGACTGCGCCTGCCCAAGTGTTCCAAATTGTCCTTCTCTTCATCCAAGTGTACGCTCCAGCGTATAGGGCGACGTTGGCTAACCCAAGGGCAGCGGTGGTGGGGTTGGCCATGGTGTAAAGTAGGATTGGGCCAAGAGTCCCGGTAACCGCCGCAAAAGCGGTGGCATGGAGAGAACTGATAGCTTTCCTGACCAACGGCCGCATTCGTGTACGGACCATTTGAGCATCGAAGGGAACCTCTTGGAGTTGATTGAGAGTGTTTGCTGACGCGGAACACAACGCGGTTCCGACGGCAGTAGCAAGGAGGGTGGGCACGCTTGCAGGCAAAGGAGAGATGGCCACACCGGCCGTGGAGGTCAAGACGACGAGGAATGTCAGCTGGGACTTGGACAGTTGAGCGTAGAGCTTCGGGAGGGTGCGGGCGGTCAGGGCGGGGGAGAGGCGATACGCGGAGAGTGGTACGGGAGGTGGGTTAGAGTGAGCGTCGAGGGACACGTCGGGTTGGGTGTGGCCCGGACGTTTGCCAGACCATCGCTCGTTGGGATTGAAGAAGGAGGTGAACACGAGCGACCTGGGGCTCGTGACGGCGGCAAAAGAGCGAGAAGTCCCGCATATCTTCCAAGACGAAAGGAGACTTTTTAACCTGGCCATCTATCTTCCGGCGGAATAAATCATTTCGAAAGATGTCGGGCTTTACTGGGAAACTCACCACTGGCCGGGAGGTCGTCAGATGCTTGCTAGGCTCACTGTGGACTCTTCGCGTGACTTTTGGTCACACGCCTTTCGCCCTCTCCCATCATCATTGGCATCCAGGATGCCTGGCACTCACCTCCTCCCTCCAAATTTACTCAAACTCTTCGCACCAAGGCCACCGCTCCCCTACATCCGCCCGGCTGGCAGGGATATCGACCGCGTTACAAAAAACTCCGTCTCCGGCGTCGGCAAACTCCTCGAACAACTGCGGGAAACCAAGACCGCAGGAATGCTCAGCTCTGGGGAAGCACCCGATATGGAGGATGGCGAGGAACCCTCCTTCACACATGCCGAGGAGACCAGACGTCAGATCCGCAGGGAGGAGCGGAAAAAGCGGAGAGAGGAACAGTTTAAAATCGCCAAGGATACTTGTAATCCCATCTCCCTTCCCCTTCTTCCGCTCAGCTAACTCTTTCCTTTGCTCAGACAAGCCTTCTGAAGACCAGGAAGCTGTGGGAGATCCGTACAAGACCCTGTTCATCGCTCGTCTTGTTTGTTATTCCCCTCCCCTTCTGAATTCAGTCCTCATAAACGCATTGTTTCAGCCGAAAAACGCGACCGACAGCGATCTCAGACGTGAATTCGAAAGTTTTGGGTCTATCGAACGCGTAAGAATCGTTCGTGACAAGAATAGTCGCAGCAGAGGTTATGCCTTCATCGTTTTCGAACGAGAGAGAGATATGAAAGGTTGGGACATGTACATTTTAGGCGTGTTCAGTCCCCTCACCACAACCACAGTTGCGTACAAGGAATCTGACCGCTTGGTTATCATGGGTAAGCGTGTCCTCGTTGATGTGGAACGTGGCAGGACCGTTCGAGGTTGGAAACCCCGTCGACTCGGAGGTGGCCTCGGGGGTCGTCCAAAGCCAGAACCGTCGTTGCCTCTCTCAGGCAGAGGAGGATTCCGTGGCCCGGATCGCGGCGACCGTGGTGGATTCCGTGGTCGCGGAGGGGGAGGAGGACACGGCGGACGAGGTGGAGGATTCCGTGGTGGTGGGGGCGGCTTCCGTGGCGGACGTGATGACTTTGGGGGTGGTGGGCGTGGCGGTGGATACGGTGGTGGTGGATTCCGGTGCGTGGTACATTCCAAATAGCCCCAACCGTGACTAACTATCTTTCAAGTGGTGGCAGGGGTGGAGGCATCGGCTACCAAGGTGGAGGGAGCTTCAGTGAGTACGCGAACGGCGGACCTGGAGGACCACCGAATGGTTCTGGTGGGTATGGTCCTCCGGGTGGCGGATACGGGGGTGGTGGCTATGGGGGTGGCGGAGGTGGATTTGGCCCACCGAGGGGCGGGGGTGGGTATGGAGGTGGGTACCGTCCCGATCTTAAACGGGAGGGCCCAGGGATGGACGAGGATCGCGATTCAAAGCGACCAAGGTATTGAACATATTTTTCGTGGTGTCCCACCAGGGCCATACCATGGAGTAAGTCTGCCTGAGTGTTTTCTGCTTATTCACTTTCTCTCTCGCTCGTGGCATTGCTCTCACTTCCTGAGACGTGTTGTGTAAGTATCCAGTGTTATTCGGGGTGCAGTAATGGGTAAATTGTCTCCAGCAATGAATCCGACCTAGGAAGGGCGGAATCATCACAGTATAATGTTCTTTAATTCTAAGTGTATTTCATTTCTTGCCCCATAACTACTGAAGGGACAACACACGAAAAGGACCGGGGTTTTAGTTGGTGTTCAAGTTCTCGTTCCTCTCTTTGACGAGCCGAGCTGTGTAAGTTCGGCTTACGATGTTGACTGCAACGCGTTAATGAGAGAAAAAGGCGTAGCTCGTGGCATAAACTTACACGCTTCCATATAGCGGTCAAGGCACCGCGCGAGGCACGTCTGTGTGACGACATCAGGGGCGCAAACGAGAGTCGGGACCATAAGCGACTGACCTCCTCAGAACCCGAGAGCGATGACGAGGGTTTTGTGATACACTTGGCATAACATTTTTCATTCGTCGTCTATGTATGCCTCGTTAGCGTCCGTTAGAAGAGGTTCAACTGTGACGACGCACATTGATGAGCTGTTGCGCGTTCGCCAACGCCAACTCACTCCTCAACGACTGCTTGAAGGCTTCCTTTCTAGCCTCCATATCTGACGACACAAGTAAGCTGACGCCAGTGTAACCCGAGGTGTACGGACCAGTGGGAGAGGTAGAGGAACCGAGTTTGAGAAAGTCCGCCATTCCGGAGGTGGTCACGGAGTGAGCGGAATTGAACGATCGTGTGAATTTCCGGAGGTGGGTCGATATCTGAGTCGACCACCACCATGGGAGCAGGAGAATCGAAGCCCCAGCAGATCACCGACTATTATGAGATCCTCCAAGTGGATGAGAATGCCACCGCGGAAGAAATCAAGGTCTCGCCCTTTTGACAGGAACCGGGTCCGCTTGCCACTTACAACCCGTCCAGAAGTCCTTCCGTAGGCTGGCTTTGATCCATCACCCAGATAAAAACACAGACGATGTGGATGGTGCTACTCAGAGGTTCGCCCTCATCCAACAAGCATACGAGGTTGGACGGTATCCATTGATTTTACCCCCGCGCCGTGCTCACGACTTCCTTTCAGGTGCTCAGTGACGAACAAGTGAGTGCTTCGCTCCGGTTTCTGATCGACTTTGCATATCCCCGTACCAGGAGCGTGCTTGGTATGACAGTCACAGAGCCTCTCTGGTGCCAGAAGCTGATGTGGACACCGTATTGGATGGTATACGGAGAGGCGCCCCACCACCTCGGGGGAAGGACCGTGGGTTGGCGGTCAGTCACCTTAACGCATTTATCGACCCTAGAATATGGAAGACGTTCGAAGGCAGCGGCGAAAATGTACTGTACATGTCCCTACTATTCCCAGACTTGTCCGCGTATATAACCCCCCGCAGAGCTTCTTCGCCATTTATCGGAACCTTTTCTCTCGACTGGCGTACGACGAGTCGCAGTGGTCTCATTTCCCCCAGGAGGACTTCCCTGACTTCGGAGACCACAAATCCACGTGGACCAAATCCGGAAGCGGCCCTGAAGTCCGTGCGTTCTACACGGGGTGGCTCAAATTCTCCACATCGAAAGACTTTTCTTGGGTCGATAAGTGGGATCTCTCAGACGCCCCAGACCGCAGGGCGAGGAGGTACGCATGAGATACCCGTCTGCCTACCTGCCTTGCCCTGACCCGGCAGCAGGCTTATGGAAAAAGAAAATAGGAAGGCTCGGGAAGACGCGCGCAGGGAGTATAACGATACCATCAGGGTAGGTCGCCCCCCTGTGATAGCAGCACCGCCACCCTCTTACGTTTGGGTAGTCCCTCGTGATGTTCGTTCGAAAGCGAGATCCACGATATAAGGCCCATCTCAAGTTCCAGTCCCAACCTCCCATCATCGCCCCGTCACCTGCGAACCCTCCGGGACCACAAACCGAGACGGTACCTGCCGCCGTTTACATCGAACAGGAATGGCAGAAAACAACAGTCTCGGGGGTGGAAGACCTTGAGTGGGCGTTGGCAGAAGGGAACGACGACCCAGAGGTTTTTGAATGCGTCGCTTGTGGGAAATCGTTCAAGAGCGAGGCAGCATGGGACAGTCACGAGAGGAGCAAGAGGCATGCCAAGAATGTGGAGGCCCTTCGACGTCAGATGGAGGAAGAGGGAATGGAGCTAGACTTTTCTGATCCGAGGGAGGACTTGGGGCCCGAGATCACTTCGGTCACACCACTCCTGGATGGTGGGTTGGGCGTGGAACGTGAGACTCCGCATAACACCCAAAAATCACCAGAATCTCGAGTACAGGTGAATTTAGTGGAAGGAGCGTCGGCCGAGGGCATCGACGAAACCAAACGGACCCCGTCCCAGTCTGAGCAGAAGCCGTCAAAACGAGATAAACGGAGGATGCGGGAAGCCAAAAAGCAAGCCCAGGCGGTAGAAGATAAACACGTGGGTGTTTGACGAGGTCATGGTGATATTAGGCTGATAACAGGGACACAGAAATGTTATGTTTGCGAAGTAAAATTCGAGAGCCGATCGGAGCTGTTTAATCACATAAGAGACTCAGGCCATGCGGTCGCCAGGCCAACCGCGGACACGAGCGGAAAAACGAAGCAATTGAGGGGAAAATGGTAGAGGGTGGGATCGTCAACCCATGAGCTGGGTAACATCGTCCGGGGGGTATTTGGTTTGGGAGAAAGTCAAGAGCCTGGAGAAATCGGTCAGATCGAGGGGTAAAGTTGGCTTGGGTGCAATTAACCTCTTGAGACTCTGGATATACTTCCGGCTGACCTCATCATTGAGGACGTGGGCTACCTGGTCCGTCGAGATCTTTTCTCGTGCTGAGCGTTCGTGAATGCTGGGCCGAGTTTTTAGTGGGTTGAGCAAAGATATAGAGAAGGATGCGTACCCGACCATGGTGACTCCGATAGGCCACGGTGCGTTTCCAATGGATAGTCGTAAGTAGGCGTCGTTTGCCCGCTGGTACTGGCGCTTCTGCATGTGATGCACAATCTCCGCAACGCGCGGCAACATGTCATCTGGCATTGACTGTGGTAGACATGAGTGACTGGCTATATGTAGTCGCAAATATGTGAACCAACCCGTTGGCGTAACATCTTAAAGAAAGGTTTGAGGTACTCTGCCGACTGGCGTTGGGTGGCAGATGCGAGTTTTCCTTGGGTGGACCGTTTAATGTGTTCTAAGGGCACCTTTCAGTTTCTGGTGGGGAAGGTAAGATGGGCAGGGGACGTGCCTGGTCGTTGGTCCATCCATTCCTCCCATTCCTTGAGTCTCCTCTTGAGCGCGTAGTAGATGATGGGATAGACCTTTTGAGGGTCCGTTTTGAGGAGGTCGAGATCAAGTATGTCGACGGAATCCTTGGTTTCGTCTTTTCGTTTGCCAGCCGAGGAAGTACCGTCGACGTTCTTGTTCATGAGCTTCTCAACGTTCTCGACATCCTCGAGTGCCTTTTTAAAATCGTTTTGACCACCTTGGCGTTCCTGGTCGCGCTCCTCAATGAGTTCGAGGGCCCGGAGGCGGAGGCGGCGTTCGCGATCTGATTCCCCAAAGAGACGGATGGGCTGGCCTTTGACCCTGAGTCTGCGGATCGTCTCCTCGTTGGACAAGTTATACGAGGACTCGGGGTTTGTGGTTGTGGGGTCGGGGGTTGAGTCGGGCAAGGGGGAGTTTGTGGAGGCCCTGGAGGATCCGACCTGTTTACTCCAGTGGAAAGAGATTAGGTAGAAAGAGGAGAGGGGATAAAAGACACATGCACTCACATGGGAAGCTACAAGCTTCTCGTCTTCTTCGCGCGTCTTCTGCTCCTGCTCGGACTTGAGACGTTCGAGGTCACCTCTGCGCATATACTTCGAGGGACCCTGGACGTCGTCTTGGATTGCCTTCCGCTTTGTCGCAATCTCAGCCTTGAGGGCGTCCATCGTGGAGATCGGCCGAGAGAGGTTGTCGATCGTTCCAACCTCACTTGATTCTCTTCGGCGAACACGCTCCTACAATGTCCGACTCTGACCTCTCCACGCAAGTCCCTTCCATCTTTTCCTCATTTCCTTCTCCTGAACTCTCTGTTTTCCTCAGCAAATACGTCCTCCAGACCGCTGGTTTTGATGGTAAGGTTTTTTTCGGAGCCTTCCCGCGCCAGCGCCTTGACCCGTCCCGTCATAGCCCGGTTCCCTCAAACAAACCAGTCTAAGCATTGGTACACGCAACCCATGACAACCTAGAGCACACCTGACGCCACGTACAGTTTCCAGAATTACACGGATTACTTCAAGTGCGTCACTGCCAAGGGCGAGGACTTTGCTCCATGTAAACAGTTCAAGAGGGCCTACCACTCTCTCTGCCCCAGTGAGTCCCTCTCAGTGCCGTATTCTATGTGTTTTTTGTTGACTTTTGTGCACGTTCCAGACGGTTGGGTACGTCTCACCAGAGCCTGGCCCGCCGGGGTGACCTTTACTGAACCCGTTCCTCTCAGGTTGAGAAGTGGGACACTCAGAGGGAAGAAGGAACTTTCCCAGCCTCCTTAGAGCCGTGAATTTGTGTGTTTAGGTTAGAATGAGCGAACGCTACCGCCGACGACCGAATAATAGCCCAGTTGTCCGAGTTCCCACGGCAGTCGGGTGCCGACGCCGACAACGGAGTGAATTGTGGAGTGCTTGGAAGCGTGATGATGTTCTTGGGTTGACCGGGGCCCCTAACCTAAAGCCCCCCGCCTTCATGTCCGCGCCAGACCACGCAAGCCACAAGTTTTCCACCGTCTCGTTCCCCGCCAGTTGGGTCGCCGTCACCCACACAACCCTCGCCTCTCTCGCCTTTCTGACCGCCCTCGCCGTCGGCACTGGTCTACATTACAAGAAGATCGTCAAGAATGGGATCGCCGGCTATCCGCAGGAGTGGTTCCCTAGTGTTTCTGCAACGTATGATCCCCTTGTTCCCCCCCTCATCCTCTCCCTCACCAGGATCGCTTCCGACTAGCATTGGCGACTGGTATCCAGAGAGGAGTTTCTTCCAGATTTTCATCGCCTTGACTTCTGGGCCACGTTTTGCCCTCGTGTTTCTCCAGTACCATATGCAGCGCCAAGCCAACAAGTCCTCGGGGCCCTTTGTCCTTCTCATTGTTGGCATCGTCAGATCGTTGTCCTGTGGTGGCTGGGTCTACATCACCTCGACCGACCATCACGACGTGCATGACGTCCTCATGGTGTCTTACATCATCTGTAACGTGCCTTGGATGTTCGGTTCCATTTCTTACACGCCGTCGACGCGTTTGATCGTGAAACGGCGAAGGTTCGTAGGTCACATTAATCCCCACCCACCTCACTCACTTCAAACAGAAGATACATTGCTACAGCGTTCGTCGGCTCGGCTCGAGATATATCGTCAGCCCCTCACAGTCACGTTTAGATTCTTTGCCTCCATCGTCCCCATGATCTACTTCTTCATTCAACACAAGGTTCACAAGAGACCCGGCGGTGGGTGTGCCCACCGCCCTCATATCTCAAACTTACACCTCACCCTTCAGCCTACACGAGCTACAGTTTCTTTGAATGGAGTCTGATATTCCTCGATATAAGCTTCGACTCCGTCCTTGCAGCAGACTTACGTGAATCGGGACTACGGGTATGCGGCGCGTCCATCCCCGCCTTCTCCTTCTAACATACCCTCAGTTGCTCGTTACGCAGGATAAAACTATGACAGAAATGTACCACCGTCTTGTTCTTTGAATCCAATATCTGGGCTGAATATTACTATTCGTCAGTGACAGTGTGACGTTTCCCTCTCGTCTCCAAAAGGTGGACCCAGGAGCTTCCACTATATGTAGAGAGCAACCCGTTCGGCTCATCAGTTTCTTATCCGACCTGTATCTTTGTGAGTGCTCCTCTGTCTCTCAACCCCAGCTCCTAATTTCTGCCCTAGCATGCATCTTCTGGTCCGTCTTTACCTCACTTACCCCAACTCTCTTCTACTTCTCCGTCTGGAAATTGGCGATCGCTGGTCCAGAAGCTTCCCTTCTCTGCACGCTGTCCCCCGCCCTACTAGGGATTCCCTCGGTTCATCTCATCCTGACCAGCAGACGCGGTCGTATCGCCTCGCATTTACTCTCTCTTATCGGGCTGGCAGCGTACCGCTTCGATGATCCACTACATCGACTGTGGCTCGTAAACATCGCGAACGTTTTTGCATGCGCACTAGCAGCGGTAGAATGGTCGGGTACCGACTCCTTCTACCGAGGAATCGGTCAGTTCATCCCTTCGACCCGTCTTAACGCCGGACTAATTTGATAACCGAAAGTGTTGGGCGTCAGCTTTGTACTATCTTCTGTTTCCAAACTCGCCAACCATTCTAACAATCCTGGTACATTCTCTTCGTTGTCCCATGTGCCCACTGCTCACGCGACGAGTTAGTGTGGCCGTTCGTGAACGAGAATACCGGCGGGTACAACAAGACTGGTATCGTTCTCGCCCTTCTGGCCGTCATGGAGTTGTCCCTTCGACCCCCGAAGACAAAGTCTCCACCAACCCAAGAGGGTTTGGCTTCCAAGCCGTGGGTAGCCCCAGGACTGGCCCTTGGCTCCCTCATCTTTACGTTGCACAACCTTCTTGGGGATTCCACCACTCTCATTGCCTGGTCATGGACCGGATACCCCATCCGAGGACCTGTGCCACATTTGCACGGGTCTTTGACTATAATTGCCCAGTGTCTCGGTTTGGCCATCCCGGCACTGTCGCCTTCGGCTTTGGTTGGAACCATTCGCCACCCTGCCTGGTTTGCTTATGGGGCGGCCAGCGCATATGTCCTGTATCATCACCGTGATTGGGTGGGATATTTTGGAGGGCTTAACCTCACGGTCTTTTCCATGTCTGTGCTGCCCACGATACTCTCTGTGGCCGCAGAATCGTCCAATGGTCGTTTGGCAAGGACGTATACCCTAGCATTTTTTGTTACTTGCCTGCTTTACCTCGCAAGCATGTGGACGGTTGCGTACGCATTCGTTCCTGGTGGGGTTTATCTTCGTGAACGAACGGATCTGTGAGTCTCTCATCAGGTATTGGCTCAAATCGAACGGTTAAATTCACGAGGTGCAGCGTTTTGTTCGCTCAGATGGCTCTATTGTCGCTCGTCTTCAGAATTTCCCCTCCGCCGTCCTTTGCGCCTCGGGTTTTCGTGGCCAGCAAGCGTTCGGAGATCTTGCGCTGGGTCCGAACAACACTCTTTCTCACAATCATCGCTTCCCTTCTTGTAACGATCTATAGGTGGCCACCTCCTCCGACTCCCCTCAAGTCTGGTCGGAGGATCATTAATGCGGGGATATGGACAGTTCACTTCGGGGTCGATAATGCCGGTCGAGACAGCCAGAGGCGGATGATGAACCTGATCCGGTAGGATGTGGTGGGTGTCGCTGCCGATTTGACTCTGATTTGCCCTGCAGGGACATGGATTTGGATCTACTTGGACTGTTGGAGACCGATTTACACGTACAGTTGATTTTCTGTTTAACTAGGGGAGAGAACCTGCTGACCACCCGTAGCGGGTCGTGTTCGGAAACAGAGACATGTGAGTTGTCACGACTCTCCGTTCCACATCCTTCATCTCAACTTGGATCAGCACGCGTGTGATGGTAGAAGAGATGGGTTACGTGAGTATCGCACCTATTGTTGACAGTCGGATGCCAATTTATGGCTTGGTCTAGTATGTAGACGTTGGCCCCGGCCCTAATTCTCATACCTGGGGCGCAGTTTTACTGTCGAAAGTGAGTTGCCGTTCAGGCGAAGGTGTCGCTGAGTGCCAACCTTCCAATACCCACGTGCCTAGTTCCCCATCGTCAAGTCGACCCATCACCTCCTTCCTTCCCCCGACGGTGAATTAGCTCCTGCGATTGAAGCCACTGTCAATATATATGGGACTGAGGTTATGGTCATTGTCGCCCACAATGGCCAGGGTAAGGTTTCCAACAAGCGCATCCCCCCCCTCCTGACCACCAACAGAGGAGACGCCGCTCGACCGTGAGTTACAGAGCAAGGAACTCGCGAGGATTATGGCTACTTCTTTCCCTAAACCTGTGATATTCCTCGGCTACGTAGTTACGGAACCACATGCAGCTCGGCGTGAGTGCCCTCTCTCAAATCCTGTGCTCCTCGATGTCACACCCGTCGCAGCCGCTCCATATGAAATCATCACAAAGGATGGAAAGGTGTTCGATATTGACAAAGACGACACAGATAGATGGTGAGTTACTATGTCACTCCGTTTTGGGGTTACGGCGGCCTGATCAGATAGGTGTGAATACATTTTCTTCCGTGGCCTTTACCGGACCGCCTACGCCCGAGTTTCGCGTGACACAATTACCGACACCGAACTCCAAATTGGCCAGTTTGTCATCCCGGAAGGTGGGGTGGTGGTCAGAAATCACACCGCAGAAGCACTGTACCCTCGCGTCGCTCGGGAGCTACTCCCCAAGGAGCATGTTCGTCGTTTGCCTCTTTACTGTTCCCAGTAACCCGCTGACCCGATTCCAGTGGTTCCCTGACGCATACTATGGTCAAGGACAACGTGGGCATAGATACCACGTATTTGGTGAAGTGCGTCTTCCTAAAAGAAATGTGGTCCCTTTTGCCGTGCTCATGACCCCTAGCCTTTGTATTACAGAATTCCCTGACACAATGTAGTGCTAGTTTGGTACAAGATCACTGCTCTTTGATTCAGTCATGAGTTGCCCCAAGTCAGCGAGAGAGCCTCCAGGGGACCCGACAATTAACTTCGAGTGACTGAACGACATCAAGAAACAGAGGTGATCGAGGTCTTGTCTCCTCGGCATGACCCTCCCGCATCAACACGACGCCGCAAGATATTGATATATATTCGCCGAGGTGAACTCCGGGCATCGGAACAACGAGAGTGGTGTCGCCGTGGTGGGCCGATATTTTGGCTGCGTTGTCAAGATAGATTTGGCCCGGCGGAGTGGTCAGTGGCCTGAGGATGGGGCAGATCCCACCGATACCTTTGTTCCAAGCCACGGAAGTTTGTATTTGGGGTGTCTTAGATGTGTACGAATCAATGCAAAAATGTAATTGGATCAGGGTGTACCGCACGGCTTGTAAAATTGGTCAGAGGGCCCCAAACCCCAAGTCACCCTCCAGGGTCTTGAAAGGTTCTTTAGTAAGGGGGGGGGGGAGGGAATGCTACAAGTGCAGCTCCCAAGCTGAAGCTCAATAGCTACATCAGGAAAAACCCAAAATATAAAATAGGTTCACAAATTCTTTCCCTGCGACCTTGTGTGCCCATCCTGCAATACTTGGTGGTTCCCAGATATAGTGTGCACTGTGGGAATGTGCGCGTGTACCCACCAGTACATATCAGTACACTCGGGTGTTAACCTGATTTTTTTGGACTGATGAATCAGTACGCATTTTCACTGAGTAATAAGTACACAAATATCAGTACTGCGAGCACTCATACCAGGTACTGAAGTGATTGTATAATAAACGACAAAGCTAGTGTAACGTTTGACCGCTTCTGTCTACAATATACCACGCATCCCGGTCGTACACGCGCCCAACCGTACATTTGATCGTCGCGAGGTCAATAAACTCAAAACCTCCAAGGCTCGAGTACTTCCAGTACCCGTGCTCATCCTGTTCAACCTTGCATGTCTTCACCAAAGCGAGGAACAACTCCTCAGATTCATCCAAGTGAAGGTCTTCGCTTGCTGGTACCCTGAGGCGAACGATGCGGTGGAGTTCAGCGAAGAATGTCTTCTTCATCATCACCGGTGCCATGCTGATTTGACGTTCATAAAAATCTACCTCCGCCTCATACTTACATCTCATGGTTAACGGGGGAGATGCGATAAAAAAACAGGAATGGAATAGACTCACCTTCACATAAGTGCAATCGCGAGTGTGATTTCGACCTTTCAACAAGGCACGAGATTTGAATCGGTCACCCCCATTTCCAATCTGTGCTTGACCCCATTGGCGGGTGTTCGTGGGGACGTACTTTGAGGCAGTTGCTATGGAAATCTTCATTGATGGGTCATTGGGACTGTACCTGGTCACCAATGCCATCGCAAGCTTCTTATGCAGTCCGGGGTCAATTACGAGACTCCTTTTTGGGGGGAGTAGGGTATACTCAGAGTCTCGTGTCACTGTCAGTGGCCGATCTCAACCAAAGTTTTTGATGCGCCTACAAGGGCCATCCCGGAACGTCATACCTCCGCCCCTGAGATCAACGTTCGGGCGTTTGGACGAGAGTTCATTCATCAACCCGTACTTCAGCTTGACTAACTGAAGCTGGGCAACATCCCGAGCCCTCCGATCAAGACTTGCGTATGGGTCACATCGGTTTTTGACGTGCTGGCCAATCGTGCCACAAAAGCGCTCCATCGCGAACGCCCAATAACACCAGACGGGTCCAGCAGATTCGATCCCATCAGCGATGTGGAGGAGTGCGTGAATCGAGAAGGGACACGTCGGCAACCGTGACAGGTTGTGCTGGAAGAAAATCCTATCGCAGGTCACCCCGTCAGAATAAGTAGCTGGCGCGATATCAGGAGACGATGCTTACACTTCATACTCCTGGACCCACTCGGCAAACCCATCCCGAATGAGTGTAATGTCCGACCGCTGCATCTCGTATGACATGCAGAGATGGACAAGACGGGAGAGCTTCGCGAAGTGCTTGTAATAGACTGGCTTGGAGAAGTGATCTTGGAGAAGAATCGGGCCAAGATACAAGATCCAAATGGACCACGTTTCGGCCGTCATGCTCAATCGTCCAGAGTAGATGTTGGGCATGCGGGCACCAAAATCTGAGGGGATCGTGCGTGTGTGTGTGTGGTTCTATTATACTCCCAATCAGCTCGGTGGCCAGAGGAGTCCCCTATTCTACGACAACGAGGGAATTCGCGTTCCTAGCACACAGCTAAACTATTCCCCGAAGAGAAACTTGAAACCTCAAATGAGGTACCCGAGGGCGAGAAGAAATGGGAAAGAGATATCAGGGGTAAGGAGTGCCGCCTAAGACGGGGAGGGATGAAGCTGGTAGTGGCCTAAAAGGCAAATGACCCGTATGAGGCCGAGCGGTGGAGACCTGACGTTAGTCCAGACCGAGAAAAAAAGGGAATCACGGTGGCTCGTGCATCAGTAAAAGGGGTGCTGACTTATATCTTATTCAAGCTTATTCGATCTTATTTGTACCAGTCCCCCGCCAAACGGACCCA